>Ga0070746_10000582_pt1 | contig 21852 bp, 33 predicted proteins | sample VirMetDEL_Mar_21_FD_77016 | JGI IMG/M metagenome (GOLD analysis project Ga0070746, IMG submission 77016) | Aqueous microbial communities from the Delaware River and Bay under freshwater to marine salinity gradient to study organic matter... | ecosystem: Environmental > Aquatic > Marine >...
GATACTCCTTGGTGGATATGTGATAAAGATGATGAGAATTACTGTGCTTATGTTGACACAGATTCTAATTATTTTAATGCAGAACCTATATTAAAGCATTTATATCCTAATTTTGAAGAATTTACTGATAAAGAAAAAGATGATAAATTAGAAAAAGTAGCTCTAGCTTATCAAGATATTATAAATGAGGATTATGATAGATTAGCTAAAGAAGCTTTTAATGTTACCAATCATAGACTTGAAATGAAAACTGAATGTGTAATTAGATCAGCTTATTTTAGGGCTACTAGACGTTATGCACAGTGGATTACAAAACAAGAAGGTATTGAAAAAGAAACACTAGACATTAAAGGTTTAGAGTTTATGAAAGCAAATTTCCCACCTATTTTAGGAGATTTCTTTAATGATATTTTACAACAAGTACTTAAAGGAGCAGAAAAACAAAACATTCTAAACCAGATTAAATCATTTAAAAAACAAATTTTAGATGGATCTATCCCTTTAACTAAGTTAGGTAATCCAACTTCAGTTAAGAAATTAGATAAGTATACAGGTACTAAAGCTAGAGCAGGTGAAATGTTTACTGAAATATTAAAAGGTGCTCCTGCACCTGTTAGGGCAGCTATTCGTTATAATGATTTGTTAAAATTATGGCAATTAGATAGAAAACATAATTTAATTACTATGGCTGATAAAGTTAAATGGATTTATTTAAAAGATAATCCTTATAAAATAGAAGGTTTAGCATTCTTTGACTATGACATGCCAGATAAAATTAAACAATTTTTAGATTCATATGCTGATAGACAAAAAGTATTTGAATCAATTTTATTAAATAAATTAGAAGGATTTTTTAATGATTTAGAATGGAGTTTAGATTTAAACCCACATTTAGATGCATTATCTTCCTTTGAAGTATAATAGTTATTTCGTATATTGACGATATGGATTTTAAGAAAAGAGATTATTGGAAAACTACAAAGTGGCCAACTATGGAATTTACCACTTCAATTTCACCTAAAGGGTGTGTAGTTAATTGTGCTTTTTGTCCTCAAAGAACACTAGAAAAAATTTACCATGCTCATAAAGGGCAACCTAAAATGTTAACATTAGCTAGGTTTATTCAAATATGTGATAAATTACCTAAAGAAGTTAGAGTTACATTTTCTGGTTTTACTGAACCTTGGTTAAATAAGGAATGTAGTAAAATGATGCAGTATGCTCATTATAAAGGACATCCATTATCAGCATTTTCAACAGGTGTAGGTATGACCTTAGATGATGTTGAAGCAGTTAAAGATATACCTTGGACTAAAGGACCAAATGGTGGATTTTGTTTACACATCCCAGATGCTGAACGAATAGCTGAACATCCTTTAAGCGATAGACTATATAAGGTATTTGAAAAATTTAAAGAATATGAAAATGATATTCAAGCATTTTATGTAATGAGTATGGGTGAACCTCATGACTGTGTAAAAGAATTATGGCCTGATCCTGTTATACCTAATTTTTGGGATAGAGCAGGTAACTTAATAGGCGAAGCAGCAATTAAACCAGCATTAGATAAAATCAAAGATAGAGTAAACCATGCACCTAAAAAAGGTCCTAGTACTTGTGGTTGTATAGAACACCTTTATCATAATGTTGTTTTGCCTAATGGAGATGTTTCATTATGTTGTATGGATTATAGTTTAGAAAAAATATTAGGTAATTTATTCGTTGACGAATATGATGATATAATGCCAGCACCTTTATCAACATTTGATATGTGTGGTAGATGTGAAAATGGTATTAGTCCAAGTGATAAAATTAGAAATAAAAATATTATTATATGATAAGTAAAAATGTTTTACAAAGTGTTATAGCAAAGTATTATTTAAATGGATTAAATAATCAGGTTAAATGGAGAATTAAAGACAATACCCTTACAATTTATGCAGGTGAAAAAGGTAGAGTATGTAAAGTACATCTAAAGGATTTTGCTTTAGAAGATGGTGAATTAGGTGTATTTGACACAGATAAATTATCAAAACTAATCTCTATTACTAATGGAGATCTATCCATTACACTAGAAAAAATAAAATCAGTATTTACTAAAATGCATATTGCTGATTTAAATTTTGATTTAACTTATTCACTAGCAGATATTTTAATTTTAGGTAAAACAACATGGTATGAAGATCCTGATACATGGGAAATTGATGTTGAATTACAAATGGAAGATGTTGACCATTTAATTAAAGCTAAAAATGCACTAAGTGATGTAAATAATATGTTAATCACAACAACTGAAGATTTTGATAGTAATAAAGTATGTGAATTTATATTTGGTGATAATACTGGATTTTCTAATAAAATTACATATCAATTAAGAGGTGAAATTAGTGAGAGTGACTTATCAGTACCATTCGATTCAGACATTTTCAAATCAATTTTAAACTCAAATAAGGACATGCCTACAGGTAGATTACAATTATCTAAAAAAGGTATGATGAAATTAATGTTTAACTCAGACGATATTGAAAGCGTCTATTATATAGCAAGAAATGAATAAAGAATTTAACTCAATAGAAAAAGATAGGAAAAATTTGGCTAATATGCCAGATCAAAGGAAACACCAAATTGTTTCGTTTGTAAAATCTGCAATACGTATTGTTGGATATATTTTTATCCCAATCAATCTAATTGCTGCTACAGTTATACTTGTAGTTAGTGAATTAGTAGGTATTGTAGAAGAAATGGTTTAAATGAGTAGATTCAACAAATTAATAGGTGCATTTGGTAATATGCCTCAAATATTAGAGGGCATAAAAAACCGAATATTCACTAGAGATGATGTTGAAGAAATAGCTAAAATCAGAGGTAATATTTGTGAGCAATGTCACAACTTTGATATGTCAGGTTATAGCTGTGCAGTACCAGGAACAGCTCCATGTTGTGCTGATTGTGGTTGCATTTTAAACCTAAAAGTAAGATCAATGTCTGCTAGTTGTCCTATAGGAAAATGGGCGGCATTTATGAGTGAAGAAGATGAAGAGAAGTTTAAAAATAGCTTGGATTAGCGACTTTTCTTTATTATTATATATGTATAATAAAATAACACGTAGCTAGGGCACGCGTTATGTTTTAAAAATTAATTAACCGGAAGCTTCGGCTCCACAAAACAAAATGATATGAGTACATTACAATTATTAGAGAGGCATTTAAGTCCTTTCGACATTCTTTTTAGAAACCACTTTAATTCTGATAGCACATTTCAACCAGCTTCAGATACAAAACAACCACACCCACTTAATATTTACTTTGACGATAAAGGGCTTTATTTTGAAGTTGCCTGTACTGGTCTAACTAAAAAAGACGTAGTCTTAGATATTGAAGGGGATATTTTAAAAATTAGTTATAAAAAACCTGAAGATGAAAAATTCCATGAAGGAACTATTCACCGAGGTTTATCTAAAAAATCCTTTGATTTGAGATATAAAATTGCTCCTAAATTTGATTTAGGTCAAACTGAAGCATCTTTAAAAAATGGATTATTAGATATTTTTATACCTTTAGCGGAAGAAGCTAAACCAAAATCAATTAAAATTCAATAAATAGTTTTAGTAAAAAAGCGTGTCCTAGCAGTGTTTTTTTCGTATATTGACGTCTAAACAAATAAATAGTTATATGGCAAGAAAACCGAACTCCTTAACACTTATTGAAGATCCTTGTATGGAACCATTCTTCATTACGAAAGATGAACACTGTTATACAGTGAATAAAAAAATTACTTCAAATGCTAATCATTTTAGATCAACAGGTAAAAGTAAAACATATTCTAAAGCACTAACATTTCATGCAGATTTTGGTACGGCATTAGAAAGGATTACTAAAGAACAATTACATACTAAAGAGCATTTTAAGTCACTAAATGATTTTTTAAATCATTATAATAATATTGAATCTAACATTAAAAATTACATAAATGAAAAAGCTTGAAGCATTATTCGACGCGGTTATCGTTAAACCAATAGAAAACGAAGAAACATTATATGGGAATATTATTGTTCCTGATATGGGTAAAGAAAAAAATGAATACGGTGAAGTTGTAGCTGTAGGATTTGGTAGATATACTCTAACAGGTGAATTAATTCCTATGCAATTAAAAGTTGGGGATTTAGTAGTACTGCCTACTCAAGGTTTTACTAAATTACCATTTGATGGTGAAGAATATTATGTAGGCCCTGAAAATCAAGTACTAGCCAAAGTACAACAATCAGTAGAAGCCGCTATTGCTGAAACTGAATTAACAGAAGAAGATAAACAAAATTTAACTGAATTATAAAAATGGAAAATAAAATTGAATACGGTAAACAGGCCAGAGTAAACCTAATGAGAGGTATTGATAAATTAGCAGATGCTGTTGTATCAACTCTAGGACCTAATGGTAGAAATGTTGTTATTTTTAAAGGGGTAGCTGAAGCACCTCAATCAACTAAAGATGGTGTTACAGTAGCTAAAAATATTTTATTAGACGACCCTAGTGAAGAATTAGGTGTATTACTAATTAAACAAGCAGCCATTAAAACTGCTGAAAAAGCTGGTGATGGTACAACTACATCAACACTATTAGCTCGTGAGTTTATTAAAAATGGATTAGATGCATTAGAAAGAAATGAAAATGCAGTTCAAATTAAAAGAGACATTGACGCTACAGTTAAAAAAGTAATTGCAAATCTTAAAGATAATGTATCAGAAGACATATCAGGAGAGGAACAATTAGAACAAGTTGCAACTATATCAGCTAACAATGATGTAGAAACTGGAAAATTAATTGCTCAGGCAATTGATAAAGTAGGTTTAGAAGGTGTAGTGCATATTGAAGAATCAAAAACAGGAGATACTTATCTTGAAACAGTAGAAGGTATGCAGTTTGATAGAGGATTTAAATCCCCATATTTTGTAACTGATAATAATACAATGCAATGTGTTTTAGAAAATCCTGCAATTTTGATTTTAGACCATAAATTAAATTCAGTTAAAGAATTATTACCTATTTTAGAAGCAGTATCATCACAAGGTAAATCATTATTGATTATTGCTGAAGATATTGATAATGAAGCTTTAGCTACTTTAATTGTTAACAAAATGAGAGGTACAGTAAGTGTATGTGCTGTAAAAGCCCCTGATTTTGGAGATAGGAGATCCTTAATCTTAGAAGATATTGCTATCACAACTGGTGGTGTTGTATTTGATAAGAAAAAAGGTATGAAGTTAGATAAATTTAGCTGGGAATGGTTTGGAGAAGCTAGAACAGCAACAATTGGAAAAGAAGAAACAACAATAGTAGATGGAAAAGGAAAAATTGAATCAATTGAAGCACGTATTGAAGAGTTACAATCGCAAATCGAAAAAGCGAAAACCCCGTACGAAACCGAACAACTCCAAAACAGATTGGCAAAATTCGTGGGAGGAGTAGCAATTGTACACGTTGGTGGGAATACCGAAACTGAAATGAAGGAGAAGAAAGATAGAGTTGATGATGCATTACATGCAACTAAAGCTGCTATCGAAGAAGGTATTGTACCAGGAGGTGGATGTGCATTACTATACGCTTCATCAGGTTTAGAAGCTAAATCAACAGGAGCTCAAATTGTAGTTGAAGCTTGTGCTAAACCATTTAATCAGATTTTAACTAATGCTGGGTTTGATGAAATTAAAGGTCAAATATTAGCTGATAAATTAGTTAATTCAGGTAATGATCATTGGGCAGGATATAATATAGAAACAGATGAAGTAGTTGATATGAAAGAAGCTGGTATTATTGATCCAACTAAAGTAACAAGATCAGCACTTGAAAATGCTGCTTCAATTGCAGGTACTGTTTTATTAACTGAGTGTACTATTACTCAAGATAAAAAAAGTACAATGGAAAAAATGAGAATACTACAGGATAATGCAGCAGGTCATTTAGCAAATGAAGCACAGACTTGGGGAAGTTAGTAGGATATTTATAATAAATTAATTATATTATAGACATGAAAAATAAAATAGAATTTGAAGTAATAGAGAACAAAGTTCTCATTGCTCGTAGAGTACCACCAGGTGATAAATGGAGATTAGTAGCCAATGAACCAGATGGCCCTGTACACAAGACATTGACTGATACGCTTGAAGCGTATATGGTAAGAACTGGATTTAAAGGTGAATATAGATTAGCTCCATTAAAAAGTGAGTTATATGCTATCTCAACTACTGAAAAAGAAATAGAACCAGTTAAAGAACAACGTTATTCAATATATGGAGAATACTAATAGTTTACTGAACGAAAAGTACAGACCAATAGTTTTAGATAATTATGTTGGCAATGATAAATTAAAAAAATCAATTGCTAGACAGTTAGAACAAAATGATATTCAGAATTATCTATTCTATGGTCCTGCAGGTACAGGAAAAACAACATTAGCCAAATTAATAACTAAAAACCTAGATTGTGATTACATTTATATTAACGCTTCTGACGAGCGTGGGATCGAAACTATTAGGGATAAAGTCTCTGGTTTTGCATCGGTTGCATCATTTAAGCCCCTCAAGGTTGTTATCTTGGATGAGGCGGATTTTCTTACGATACAAGCGCAAGCATCGCTCAGAAACATAATTGAAACATTTTCTAGAACTACAAGATTTATTTTAACTTGTAATTATATAGAACGTGTTATTGATTCTTTACAATCAAGGTGTCAAACTATTAAAGTTGTTCCTCCAACTAAAAAAGAGGTTGCAGTACATTTAGCTAGTATTTGTGATAAAGAAAGCATAAGTTATGAACCAACTGCCATTGGTAAAATTGTAAATAAGTTCTATCCGGACTTACGTAAAATGCTTAACACTATCCAGACGAGCAATATTAAGAACAAGTTAACTCTAGATGATTCTTTGCTTGTCAGTACTAGTTATTTGTCTGCTATTTTAGATGAATTAAAAAAAGATAAACCTAAGTTTAATGTTATTAGACAAATTGTTGCGGACTCAAACGTTGATGATTTTGAAGAAACATTCAGGTTTTTATATGATAATGCTGACAAATATCTTCCTGGTAAAGCAGGTACAGCGGCTATTTTAATTAATGAGCATCAATATAAAGCTAATTTTAGAATAGATAAAGAGATCAATGTAATGAGTTTAATCAATAATTTAATTAATAATAAGTAAAACTATGGAAAAACCAATTCAACAACCTCAAATTGATTTAAAATCAACTGAAGGTATGAAAAACTCTGAAGGTGGAAGTATTTTCAAATCAGGAGTTATTTTAAGAAGAATCTCTAAATTTGTAGCAGGTACAGATTCAGATGCAATTATGCCTATTCCTATTTTCTATGATCCAACAACTAATAAAATTTTAGGTGAAGGAGTTCCAGTAGAATTAAGAGATGAACTTAAGGATGAATTAGCATAAATGAAAAATATATTTGATTGGCTTAAACAAATAAATTCAATCAAATCTGATCCAGACTCCTTTTCTGATAAAGATTGGGAAGTCTGGAACAGCTATATGATTCACAGATTTATGTCTATGAATCCTGACTATTTAGAGCTAGTAAATGAGGCACAGAAAATGCCTCCACAAGATAAGGAACAAATTTATAACATTTATAAAGAATATGTTCCTAAGAACACAAGATGGAACAAATATATAAAATCTAATATTAAAAAACGAAATAATCAATTATTAGATTATTTAAGTAAATATTGGGAATGCTCAAAAACAGAAGCAAGAGAATATTTAGATTTTTTGGATGATATAGAAATTGTTCTTATATTAACGTCTATTGGGTTAGATAAAAAAGAAATAAAACCGCTATTAAAATGACAAGAGAATTATATATAATGTTAAAAACATCTGCTGAAGCAGATAAAGCTAAAGCTTTACTATCACTTGAATTATTAGGTAATAAAGCAGTTGGTATTGGTGATCACTCAACTGAAGATTTTTATAAAAATGCTGAGGAAGCACTTACAAACTTAGTAGATGCAGATGATAGATTATCAACGTTAAAAAGATACTTTGATACAAAGTCAGTAATTAGTGAGTAAGTACAATCCTAAAAGTTGGTGGAACCACTTTTGTAAAGATGAATTAAATAAAAAAGATATGGGTGACTCAATAAAGGCGTACCATGAAATGTTACAAGAAAAAGTTAACAATGCAGGGCATTTTGGTGCTAATGCAAAGGAATTAGAAAAAACTATGAGCGATAGAGAAATAATGGATTCAAAATATCCAAAGAAAAAAATCGAAGAATATATTGACGATGAAATAAATCAAACTATTACTATTTTTGAAGAAGAATATCCTGATTTATCTGGAGAATTTAAAAAGATTCAAAAAGAAATGTATGAAATGTTTGCTCGAAAACATATGGATTATGGATTAAACAATATTGCCCTAGGTGGTGATATTATTAATAATGAAGATGATAAGAAATTTTCATTAACAGGATTAGCAATTAGATTAACTGATAAAATAAGTAGATTAAAAAATTTATTAGTTAATGGTAAAAATTTTGTTAAAGGTGAAGGTATGGAAGACACATTCATTGATATTGCTAATTATGGAATAATCGGTCTATTAGTAGGCCGTGATAAATGGAAAAAATAGTTTGGCTAAAAAAATACCAAGTATTGTTAAGGAGATTAGAAATAATCCACCCTCTGAGATAAACTTTGCATATCAGAAAAATATATCATATTCTCAGATGTCTATCTTTAGGGGTTGCCCTCATAGATGGAAACTACAATACAAGGATAAAATAAAGAGATTTACCTCATCAATTCATACTGTATTTGGAACAGCCATACATGAATCGATGCAAAAGTATCTTGATGTAGCGTATGAAAAATCATTTGCTGCTGCTGATAGAGAAATTAATATGGAAGAATTTTTCCAAGAAAAATTTATAGGTGAATACCAAAAAGAATATAAAAAGAACAATAATTCTCATTTTTCAGATGCTGCTGAAATGAGAGAATTTTTTGAAGATGGAGTTGCTATTTTAGATTGGTTTAAGAAAAAACGAAGTAGGTATTTTAGTAAAAAAGGTACTTATTTAGTTGGTTGTGAAATACCAATTATAGTTGCACCAAATAAAATGTATAATAACGTATTATACATGGGGTATCTAGATGTTGTCACGTATAATGAAAACTCAGATACATTTAAAATAATCGATATAAAAACCAGTACTAAAGGCTGGAACGATTACAATAAAAAAGATGAAGATAAACAATTTCAATTATTATTATACAAACAGTTCTTTTCAGAACAGTATGGTATACCTTTAGATAAAATTGATGTTGAATTTTTTATACTTAAAAGAAAAGTATTAAGTTGGGATGATGAAAAAATAATGTCACCCCATCAAGCATATAGGGTTCAACAGTTCACCCCTCCTAGTGGTAAAATTAAATTAGGCCGAGCAAAAAGGGCAGTAAATGATTTTATCAATGAATGTTTTAATTCAGATGGAGAGATGAAAGATAAAACATATCCAAAAACACCTTCAAAATGGACTTGTACTTTTTGTCCATTTAAAGAAGAGTTAGAATTATGTGGAGCTGGTTTAGATTTTTTGTAGTTTGGTGAATATTCATATATGTATAGACAAATATAACGTTATTAAAAATAAAAATTATGGCAAATCCTAAAAAAATGACATTAACAAGTGTCAAGGTCCAAAGTGATTTATTCAATGACTTCAAAGTAGAATGTGTTAGACGAAAATTCTCGTTCCAAAAACTTGCAGATCGTAGTCTGTTTTTGTATCTTACTGATGAAGATTTTAGAAAGAAAATCACTAATCAAACAAATATTGAACTATAAAATAATAAAATCAAATGAATAAAAGTTTTAAATACCTTCCTCCTAATAAGAGGAAAAAAATTGTTCTAGTATGTGATGACATTAGAGTACACTCTGGTGTAGCAACAGTAGCCAAAGAAATAGTTGTTCATACAGCACATCATTTTAACTGGGTTAATATTGGTGGAGCTATTAATCATCCTGATCAAGGAAAGGTTGTAGATCTATCAGAAGCTACAGGTAAAGAAATTGGGATTGATGATGCTCAAGTTAAAATATACTGTGTTAGCGGTTATGGAAAGGAAGAAGAAGTTAGACAAGTATTAGATATTGAACAACCTGATGCTGTAATGTTATTCACTGATCCAAGATATTTTGGTCACATCTTTAATATGGAAGATGATATTAGAAAAAAATGTCCTATAGCTTATATTAACATTTGGGATGATTACCCAGCACCAAGATATAATCAAGCATTTTATGAATCTTGTGATTTATTAATGGGTATTTCAAAACAAACTAAAAACATTAATGAGTTAGTATTAGCTGATTGTGATAACAGTAATAGAGTATTTAAATACATTCCTCATGGTTTAAATCATGAACATTACTTTCCTATTAGAAAAGATCATGAAGATTATAAAAACATGAGAATCTTTAGAAATAGTGTTTTTAATGGTGATGATGTTGATTTTTGTTTATTCTTTAATTCAAGAAATATTAGACGTAAACAAATCCCAGATACAATGTTAGCGTTTAGACATTTCTTAGATCAATTACCACGAACACAAGCTGATAGATGTAGATTAATATTACATACAGAGGTAGTAACTGATCATGGTACTGATCTAGAGCAAGTAAGAGAATATTTGTTTGAAGAAAAATATCCTAAAGCGTGTGTGTTCTCAATTAATAAATTAGATAGAAAACACTTAAATTACTTATATAATATTGCAGATGCACAAGTATTATTAACATCTAACGAAGGTTGGGGATTAACCATTACTGAAGCAATATTAGCAGGTACTCCTATTATTGCTAATGTAACAGGTGGAATGCAAGATCAAATGAGATTTGTAGATGATGAAGGTAAATGGTTTGAACCAACACCTGAAGTACCTTCTAACCATAGAGGTACATATAAAAAGCATGGTAAATGGGCATTCCCAGTTTATCCAACTTCAAGATCAATTCAAGGATCACCTCCAACACCTTATATCTATGATGATAGATGTAGATGGGAAGATGCAGCTGAAAGGTATATGGAATTATACAAGATGAGTAAAGAAGAACGTGATGAAAGAGGATTAGCAGGTAGAGAATGGGCTATAAGTGATGAAGCTGGATTCACAGCTAAACATCAAGGCCAAAGAGTATTGGAAGCATTTGATGAATTATTCAAAGTTTGGAAACCAAGAGAAGATTTTGAAATAGTAAATGCAACTGAAAACAAAAGTAAAGTGTTAAATCATAAATTAATATATTAAATGAAAAAACCAAGTTTTTATATAAGTTGTCCTTTTGATACCTACAGTGGATATGGGGCTAGATCTAGAGATATTGTTAAAGCAATTATTGAATTAGATAAATATGATGTAAAATTATTAAGCCAAAGATGGGGTAATACACCATTTGGATTTACTAAAGATCATGAAGATTGGCAATTTTTGGATGAACATAGAGTTCAAGGTGTAGCTCAAGGACAAAAACCAGATATTTGGATGCAAATTACTATTCCAAGTGAATTTCAACCTATAGGAAAATATAATATTGGCTGTACAGCTGGTATTGAAAGTACAGGTTGTGATCATACTTGGGTTGAAGGTTTAAATAGAATGGATATGAATTGGGTTTCTTCAAAACACAGTAAAAAAGTATTCTCTGAAATTGGTTTTGAACAAAGAGACCAACAAGGTAGAACTACAGGTCATGTTCTAAAAACACAGAAGCCAATTGAAGTTGTATTTGAAGGTGCTAATTTAGATGTATACAAGTATTTACCAAATAGTGAAGTAAGTTTAGATTTAAGTGCTATTAAAGAAACATTTTGTTATTTGTTTGTAGGACATTGGATGCAAGGTGATATGGGTCATGATAGAAAAAATGTAGGTTTAATGGTTGATTATTTCTTCCAAACATTTAAGAATAAAAAACAAAGACCAGCTTTAATATTAAAAGCATCTACTGGTAGAAATAGCTATATGAGTAGAGAAGCTATTGTAAATAAAATTACTAAAATTAAAAAGCAATATAAAAATGATGATTTACCTAATGTTTATGTATTAAACGGAGGGCTTACAGATCAACAAGTAAATGAATTATATAATCACCAAAAAGTAAAAGCTATGATTAGTTTAACTAAAGGTGAAGGATTTGGTAGACCATTACAAGAATTTTGTTTATCTAAAAAACCATTAATTGTATCAGGTTGGTCTGGTCATATGGATTTTATTGAACCAGGATTATCTATTGTATTAGGTGGACAATTAGAACAAGTACATCCAAGTGCTGCTAATCAATGGATTAAAAAAGAATACCAATGGTTCCAAGTTAATCCTAAACAGGCTAAAGATGCAATGAAAAATGTATTTACCAACTATAAAAAATATCTTGGACCTGCTAAACAGCAAGGACATTATATTAAGACAGAATTTAGTTTTGATAAAATGAAAGAATTAGTTGGTAAAATTTTAAGTGATAATTTACCTGAATTTGCTACGGAATTAAAATTGAATTTACCTTCAATGGATACTCCGTCATTGTCAACTCCTAATTTAAAGAAAATTTAATGGAACAATATGATGAAATAATAAATTGCCCTAAATCAGGTGGTGATTTATGTTATAAAATAGAAGTAACACCTGAGATAACTAATTACTATAGTATATCTTGTGGTTTTTGGACTAATAGTTTAATGACACCTGATCAACCTTTTTATACAGAACAATGGGAAGTATTACCTGAATTGTATAAAGATTTAGCTTGGACAGATGTTGAAACTGGGTTAACATGGTTACCTAATATGATTAATATACCTGAAAGTGGAATGGTTTATGCTGATGGAAATGGAGATGGAGATTGGGCTTGGGCTGCTGTTAAAGCTGTTAAATTAGATAAGCCAATGGAAAATAAAGATGGAACATTAACAGAATATAAACCTGATATGCAAACATTAAAACACTTTAAAGAACGTGATTATATGGATGCTTTATCGTATATTGGATTATTACCAGAATAGATATGAAAATAAGTTATGCAATTACTGTTTGTAACGAATTAGATGAAGTTACTAAATTATTAAATATTCTTTTAAAGTTTAGAAGAAAAGAAGATGAAGTTGTAATTTTATTTGATAAAGGAAATGGTACGGCTGAAGTATGGAATCGTATTATTGAACTTAAAGATGAAAAAAATGTAGTATATAAAGCAGCTACATTTAAAAATCATTTTGCTGATTGGAAAAACCAACTAACAGAAATGTGTTCTGGTGATTATATATTTCAAATTGATGCAGATGAAATACCAAATGAAAATTTAATAAATCAATTACCTGCAATATTAGAATCAAACGAAAAGATTGAAGTTGTATTAGTACCTAGAATTAATACAGTAGAAGGTTTAACTCAAGATCATATAGTAAAATGGGGTTGGAGAGTTGATGAAAAAGGTCATGTTAATTTCCCTGATTATCAATGGCGTATTTGGAAAAATGTACCTGACATTAATTGGAAAAATAAAGTACATGAAGTATTAGAAGGATTTAGCCATTACTCAACACTACCAGCTAAAGAAGAATATTGCTTATATCATCCTAAAGATATAAAAAGACAAGAAAAACAAAACAATTATTATAGTACATTACAATGAAAATAATGTATCGAATTTCGGATGCTGGTTATAATAAAGTAAAACCAGATTATATTAATAATGAAGCATGTTTAGCAAATGCTGTCAATACATTTGCAGGTAAAGATGGTACTCCTATTTCAGCTGATTTTACTATTATAGCAGATAACATTAGCCAAGAAACTAATGATATGATTCAAAAATATGTTACTAGATCAAGTATTGATTATAGACAAGTAGGTAATGGTGCTAAAACATTTAATATAGCTTTAGATGAAGCTTTATGTTATCAAGATGATGATATTATATATTTTTTAGAAAATGACTATTTACATAAACCTGGTAGCTATAAAATATTACGAGAAGGATTTACATTAGGAGCATCATTTGTCTCATTATATGATCACCCAGACAAATATATTTCACCAAATGAAGGTGGTAATCCATATTGTGAAGGAGGAGCTGAAAATACTAGGGTATACAAAACAGATTCAGTACATTGGAAGATAACAAACAGTACAACAATGACATTTGCAGCTAAGGTCAGTACATTAAAAAGGTGTGAATCAATACTTAGAAAGCATACATCAGGTGTTCACCCAAATGACTTTCAAATGTTTTTGGAATTAAGAGAAAATAATGAATTATTAATAACACCGATACCAGGTTATGCTACACATGGAGAAACAGCTTGGTTATCACCTTTAACAGATTGGAGTAAAATATGATTAGTGTAATTATCCCAACTTATAGAAATCCAGATTATTTAGATATTTGTTTACAATCAGCTATTGATCAACAAGATAATGATAATGAAATTATAGTTGCAGTAGATGGTTTTTATGATGAAAGTAAAGAAGTATTAGAAAAATATAAAAAGCATATTTCAGTATTAGATTTAGGTCATAATCAAGGTATGCAGCAAGCACTTAATTTAGGTGTTATAAACGCTTCAAATGAAATTATATTTATACTAAACGATGATAATGTATTTTGTAAAGGATGGGATACAGTAATAGAAAAATCATTAAATAAAAATAGTGTATTAACATTAAATCAAATTGAACCAACAGGTCCAGGTATATTTGATTTTCCAGTAAAAGACTTTGGACGTAACCCTAAAGAATTTGATTATAAAGGGTTTATTAAATATGCAGAGTCAATAAAACAAGATAAATTAACATTAAATGGTGGTATATTCCCCTTTGCTATGTATAAAAAAGATTATATGATAGTAGGAGGATTTGATGTGATGTACCAATCACCTTTTATATGCGATTGGGATTTCTTTCTGAAATTAGATCTAAACGGTATCGGCTTTACTAGAACACACGAAGCGCACCTATACCATTTTGGTAGTTCAGCTACAAAGAATGGGAAAGAAGGTGAAATGTTTAGGGCTACAGAAGGACCGGCGGCTCAATTATTTATGTATAAATGGGGAATAGCACCATCTTTGTATAATAATTTATCTCACAATCCTAAAGATGGTAAAATAGTAAAAGGTATAAAATATGAGTAAAAATATATTAATAACAGGTGTAGCAGGTCTACTAGGTAGTAGATTAGCTGATTGGATCATAGAAAACAAACCAGAGTATGATGTAATTGGAGTTGATGATTTAAGTGGTGGTTTTAAAGAAAATATTCATCCTAAAGTCAAATTTTGGCAAATGGATTTAGTTAATCATCCAATTGAAAACATATTTGAAGCACATAAAATTGACTACGTATATCATTTTGCTGCTTATGCTGCTGAAGGATTATCGCCTTTTATACGTGCTTACAATTATGATAACAATTTAAAGGCAACCGCCCGATTAGTTAATGAATGTATAAAGCATGACGTTAAAAGATTGGTTTTTACGTCTACATTAGCTGTGTATGGTCATGGCTATGGTGGAGTTTTTGATGAAGATCAACAACAAGCACCAATTGATCCATATGGAGTTGCAAAGTATGCTTGTGAAATGGATATTCAAATTGCAGCTGAACAACATGGATTAGATTATTGTATAATTAGACCTCATAATGTTTATGGTATTAAACAAAATATTTGGGATAAATACAGAAATGTACTTGGTATTTGGATGTTCCAACATTTAAATGGTCAACCAATGACTATATTTGGAGATGGAAAACAAACAAGAGCATTTAGTTATATAGATGATTCATTAGAACCACTTTGGAATGCAGCTGTAAGAGATGAAGCTAGTAAACAAATTATTAACTTAGGAGGTATAGCTGAGCATTCTATATTACATGCTAATCAAATACTTCAAACAGTAATTGGAGGTGGTGAAACAGTATTTAAAGAAGCAAGGCATGAAGTTAAACATTCAATACCAACATATCAGAAATCAATTGATATATTAGGTTTTGAACATAAAACATCATTAAAAGCTGGTTTAGGTGAAATGTGGAATTGGGCTAAAGAACAACCTATGAGAGATAGATTTGTATGGCCTAGTTATGAATTAGATAAAGGAATTTATAGTTTTTGGAAATGATAGGAATAATAGGACAAGGTTTTGTTGGTAACGCTGTTTATCAAAAATTTAAAAATTATTATGAAGTATTAACTTACGATTTACAAGCACGATTATGTAACTCTACAAGTGAAGAAATATTTTATAAGTGTGATACTATATTTGTTTGTTTACCTACACCAATGAGTGAAGATGGTAGTTGTCATCTTGGTATAGTAGAAGCAGAATTAAGAGATTTAAATGAAAAATGTAAATTTGAATCAGCTGAATCTAATGTTGTAGTTAAAACAGTTATTATTAAATCAACTATACCACCAGGTACAACTCAAAAATGGAATAACCAATTTGAAAAATTAAATATTGTATTTAATCCTGAATTTTTAACTGAAGCTAATGCTGTTAAAGATTATGAAAACCAAACTAGAATTTTATTAGGTGGCCCTAGAAGTATAACTACTACATTAAAACCATTATTTGCTAAAGTATTTCCTAAAGCATCTATTATTAAAACAGATTCAACTTATGCTGAAATGGTTAAATATATTACTAATAGCTTCTTAGCTACTAAAGTATCATTTGCAAATGAAATGTATCAGATATGTGAAGGGCTAGGTGTTGATTATGATAAAGTAATTGAATATGCTTGTTATGATGAACGTTTAGGTAAATCACATTGGGCAGTACCAGGTCCAGATGGTGATTTTGGTTATGGTGGTCATTGTTTTCCTAAAGATGTTAAAGCATTAATTAAAGTAGCTGAAGAGTTTTGTGTACACCCAACTATGTTAATTTCCACTAATACTAAGAATGAGCAAGTTAGACAAAATCGTGATTGGGAAAACATGAAAGGGCGAGCTGTCATATAAAAAAGGGCCCAAATGAGCCCTATTTTATTAAGCATATTGTTTTTGCTTTTCTTCTTTTTTCCTAATCTTAGCTATTGCTTTGTTCCAAAGCTCTTGAGCTTCTTTTAGTGTGATTTTATTTGCTTCTAATTTGGCTTTAATTTCAAAATATTTAGCCTTTTTTAAATAATATAACTGTTTAATAGCGTTAGGATTAGGTTCCGTGTTTGCTGCTACTGCATTCATCCCGAAAAGCAGTAGCATAATTAATATTGCTTTTCTCATGTGATGAAATTTATGTTCGGTCATAAATATGAACCATTAACGTCATAGTAACGTAATATTAAAGGCGTCATATGACGTTTTATTCTTTATATCTCCTTATATATTTATAGGGTATAACCCCTATTTTTATGGATATCCAAATTATTGGTTTTAGACTGCCGACTAATACTCCTGATCCTTCAAGACATCCGTCTTGTGGTTGGGTAGCAGTTACGGCTAGTAAAGAAATAGGCTGGTGTAATATGACTTTTCTACCAGATAATACTTTAAAATTAGAAGATTCATATGTTCATCCTGATTATAGAGGTAAAGGTGTTTATAAAATGTTATTTGAAACTAGAATGAATTATATAAATACTCATTTAAATGGTTATAAATTAATTGCCTATTGTAAACCTACTACATTAGATTTCTTTAAAAAACAAGGCTTTGTTGAAAAAGAAGTAATAACACTTATGCAAAAAAACTAGGATACGCAGAAAAAGGGTTGTATATTGGATAAAATTAAAAAAAAATAATATATGACTAAAATTATAGATGGAATGATTTACGATAGTGAAATCGATAAATGGGTAACTATTGAAGAATACAATGAAGAATATGATAAAATTGCATGTTCTGCTGATCAAGATTGGGAATGGCATTATTCAAGTGAATAAAGATTCCTGCGGGAAAATTTGGTTACCCGGGAGAGGGTTCGTATATTTACAACGTAAATAAGAATAATAATTAATAATAAAGGTTATGTCAAACATTAAAATTAAAAGAGGTCGTCCAAGTAAAAAACAATTTGTAGGATCGACAGTTTCAAAAAGATTCAAACCAACAACAATGACAATGGATTCATTTAAATTTGATCCACAATTGTTCGTTCCAATGAAAACTGGTACTAAAATCGATGCTTTGCTTTCAAGTGAAGGTGGAATGATGAAAGGTACTAATGTTGCATTTGTTGGAGATCCAGGTGTTGGTAAAACTACTATATTACTAGATATGCTTGCTAATATGAAAAAAAATGGTCATAAAGTACTGTTTATTTCTGGTGAGATGAATCAGATTGATATGGTTGGAATGGTTAAAAGATTCCCTAAATTCGGTCAATTGCCAATTTTGTTTATGGGTGATTGGATTGAAAGAGATCCATTAGTAATATTAAAAGCTATCCTTAGTGAAGGGTTTGATTCAGTTTTAGTAGATTCATTTGCTGAGCTTGCGGTTGCAATAGTAGATTTTCATGGTGGTACTATGAAAAATGCAGAAACTCAATTATTAAATTTATTTGAGAAGCATAATAAAGGTGAAAACCAAGAAAAAAGAAATACTAACTTTATGATCATTCAACAGGTTACTAAAGGTGGTGAGTTTGCTGGTAGTAATAGATTTAAACACATGATTACTGCAATGGCTCATATTAAATTTACTCCTGAAGGTAGTAGAGCTGTATGGTTTAGTAAGAACCGTAGAGGTGGTGAAATGAATAAATTGCATTTCAGTTTAGATCAAGCAAATCATGTTGGATGGTTGTTTACTGAACCAATGAATGCATCATTATAATAAAAATTTATGTTAGAATATTTTAAATTTATAGAAGAAATGCGTGCTACAAGTAGTAGCACGCAAAAAGTGGAAATAATTAAGAACGCAAGTTCAGATGTTCATAGATTACTAGAATATACTTATAATCCATTTAAACAATATTACGTTACAAGTAAAACTTGTATTAAGAATAAAGATAAAGTCGATAAAACTGAGGATTTAGCTCTGTACGAGCTACTAGATAAACTTACTAGTAGGGAAGTTACAGGACATAAAGCTATTTCCTTAATTAACGCTCACGCTCAGTCTAAATATGACCCTCTTATTTACAAAATCATTGACAAAGATTTAGGCATCAGAGCTAGTGCTAAAATAATCAACAAAGCAGTTCCTGGTCTAGTACCTGAATTCTCGGTTGCATTGGCTAAAGAATATGATGGTAAATGTGATTGGCAAAATGACAATTGGTATGCATCGAGAAAGTTAGATGGTGTTAGATGTTTAGCTGTAGTTAACTATGAAGGTGAATGTACACTTTATTCTAGAATGGGTAAAGAATTAACTACATTAAATAAAGTAAAAGAAGCTATTGAAGCTACAGGTATTATTAATACTGTATTTGATGGTGAGATTTGTTTAATGGATGAAAATGGTAATGAAGATTTTCAAGGTGTAATGAAAGAACTTAGACGTAAAGATCATCAAATCGAAAATCCTATATTCATGATATTTGATATGATTCATAAACCTAATTTTGATAATCAAGGAGGTGGTCCTATATTGAGTGAAAGATTAAGAGCATTAAGAGGATTCCTAACAGGTAGATATATTACAACTAATATTTTACGTTATACAGATCAATTTATTATTACAGATGGTAGACACTTTGATAAATGGGGTCAAATAGCAACTGATAATAAATGGGAAGGATTTATGCTACGTAAAGATGTTAGTTATGAAGGTAAGCGTACTAAAAACTTACTTAAAGTAAAAAAATTCTATGATGCTGAGTATGAAGTAATCGATTTTGATATTGATGATCATGAGGTAGTTAGAGACGGTAGATCAGAAACAATTAAAATGTTATCTCAAGTATGGATTGAACATAAAGGACATAAAGTAAAAGTTGGTAGTGGTTGGACTCAAGACCAAAGATTGCAATACATGGATGGTTCAATTGTAGGTAAAACGATTACAGTTCAATATTTTGAGGAAACTAAAAATGATAAAGGTGGGATTAGTTTAAGATTCCCAACAGTAAAAGTTGTTCACGGTAATAAAAGAGAAGTATGATAATTAAAAAAATTAGAGAAGGTTATATTGATGTCCCTAAAATATCAGTAGAAGATACTATTCAAAGAGGAGTATACATTATGGTTGTTAAGGGAAAAATACGAAAAGTAGGTATATTTGGTGAAGGTGTAGGTTCGAATAGTAGATCAAGATTTGCTGCTTATAGAAGTAAAGGTAAAAACATAAAACCAGGAAATGGTAGTTATAAGACAATGAAAATCTTAGATGAAAACTTGAAAGTTGGAGATGAAGTTGAAGTTAGATTCCAGAAAATGCCAGAAGATATAATTAAAGATGGTATTGTTTATTCAGCAAATCTATACATTATGGAGAAATTATTAAAAAATAAGTATAAGAAATCCTTATGGCTTACTTAAATTTAAATTAAATTAATATATTTATGTTACAGACTATGAAAAAACCAAATATGAAACTAAAAATGATACCTTGTAAAAGTTGTGGCGAGCCAATGCCAGAATTAAGATTATTGCAGTATGGATATGATTATTGTATTACTTGTTCTGAAAATGGTAAAGGCCAAGGTAAGAAACACGGAATCCCTGTTATGATGGGTGAAGGTGATCATACTTGGATTGAAACTGTAATTATGGATGATTCACAATTTGAAGCTTATCAGCGTAATGAGAAAGCATTAAAAGATCTTCCTAAAACAGGCAAGGCCGAAATGCAAAACATGGATGAAGATAGAAATCTGATCGGCCCCATGGTTATAAAAAATACAGATGGCGAATAAGAAGAAATTCTTAAGCAAGGAACAGATAGTAGCAGCTCAAGGCGTAACCAAATCAAATATGGCTGCTGCTAGATACTTGCATGTTTCTTATCAACATTATAAGAAGTATGCTAAAATGTATAACTTGTTTGAGCAACATAAAAACCAATCTGGTAAAGGTATTCCCAAATTTTTGAGAGGACCTAAAAAGATGCCTCACATGCTTGAAATAATTGAAGGCAGAATTGATTCAAATTCATTTTCTCCTGCTAAACTTAAGTATGCTCTTATAGAACAGGGATATTTATTAGAGGAATGTTCTGTATGTAAATTTAAAGAACGAAGAGTACTTGATTATAAAGTACCACTATTGTTGCACTTCAAAGATAATAATTCCAATAACTATAGCTTAGATAACATTGAATTGTTATGCTATAATCACTATTTTTTAACAGTTGGGGACATTTTTAATTCTAAAGATATTAAGCAGATTGAAAGTAAGCAGGAGCATTATGGAACGTCTGAAAAAGTGGAGTGGGAGGTAGATGACTACCATTTACAACGCTTAAAGGAATTAGGACTGGATGATGATGAGTCTGATGACCCTAACCAATATGTAAGTAGAATATGAGAAAAATTAAATCATTAAATAAAAAACATCATAAGATAACTCAAGATTATGATAAACAAAAAAGCAAACATTTAGAGCGATTAACAGATAAAATGCTCAAGAATGATGAAAAAGCACAACAACTAAAGTCCAAAACAATTAAAGGCGACTTTCTTAAAAACTTTTAACATGAAAACTTTATTAAGATTATTTACCTGCTTAATAGCAGTGTTGTTTATGACTGCGTTTAAGGCGTATAAGAAAAACATAAAAGCAGAACAATTAGTAAATTTACCAATTAAAGAAATAGTTAATATACCAGTTGAACCATTAGTAATAGAAAAGATTGAAATTAAACCAACATCACA
>Ga0070746_10000583_pt1 | contig 21811 bp, 15 predicted proteins | sample VirMetDEL_Mar_21_FD_77016 | JGI IMG/M metagenome (GOLD analysis project Ga0070746, IMG submission 77016) | Aqueous microbial communities from the Delaware River and Bay under freshwater to marine salinity gradient to study organic matter... | ecosystem: Environmental > Aquatic > Marine >...
AGGTGAAATTCCACCCGACTGGCCTGCAGACACAGAAGATGATCCCAGCATAGACAATAGTTGGAACGGTTATAAACGTTACAGCAGTAGGTATGAATCTGATTTAAAAGATTTTATTACAAAAGATCCAAAAGGCCCAACTAATTTACAAAATGATAAAAATAATTTTTATTCTAAGTTAAATGAACACAACAATAGAAACGAAGGGACTTATTATACAAATCAATATATAAAATTTAGAACAAGATATATAGAAAAAGATCTTAAAGAAGCTAGTGGTTATTCAAATTTTGACAATGGGACGCCTTGGGAACTGCCAAATGATAGTGCAAACATAGAAGCCAAAAATCTTATAAACACTATGCCATCTTATGGAAAGCAACTACAAAAAGAAATACAAGATGATTTTAAGGTAGATGGAAACCCTAATAAAGCTTTATTTTACGATGATAATAATAAAATAAGTGATAAGTTCGATGCGGAAACTAAAGAGATTTGGAAGTCATCAAGTTGTGTCAGTGTTATGATGTTTAACCTATACGACCCTAACTCTGAAGAAGACGACGACGGCCAACCAGAAAGTGTCCTTGTTGAAAAATCTAAATTAAGAATAAATGGCAATGAGGCTGGGGTTTCTATTCAAGCTCAACCTGTTTATTTTTTTCTTGGATCAGTTTTACAAGCTATAAGCAAATCTACTAATAAAAGAGTAAAGTTCTTTTATCGTGATTTAGAATCTAACTATTTCATACCACTACCTAGTGTCTCTAAGAGTTCAGTAGAACAACAAGCCAATCAAATAAATTCTTCTTTAGAGTCTATTAAAAAAGATATTGAAGAAATAGAAGTAAAAATAGAAACAAAAAAAGATGAAAACAATGAGGCCTTAACTGATGAAGACATTGATTTATTAAAAGAAGAATTAGAGGGAAAAAAATCTCAAAAAGATTTTTTAGAAAATTCAAAAGATAATTTAGAAACATTACAACCAAACTTGGTTGATTTTTTTACAACACTAACTGTTTCTAATACTTTTGAAATGCCTGTTGACATAAATGGCATTAAGCAAATTTTAACCCAAGAACCAGATGCACCTTTACACAATTTGATAAAAAAGGTTATTGAAATAGCCAACACAACAAATCCCACTATAAAGCTAGCGACAAGAACTTATAAAAATAGTGACACTATAGAGGTTTACAGTGCAAGTATAAAAGTTGACGGAATTTCTAAAGAGATTTTTGAAAGTTTAGAAATTAACGTTGCTGAAAACGGCGGCAGCGCGCAAATTGAAGAGTTTGCATCTCAGTTTTCTCAAAAAGCGGTAGTATGTGAGTTTGGGACAGAAAGGTCATTAGTAGAAAATTTTTCTTTGAATTCAAAAGTAGATCCTATAGCTTTTGCGGCCTTTAGATTACCTTCTATTGTCGGCGGCCAAAGTGTAGATGTGTCTAGTGTTGTGAGAAAAAATTTGGATAACAATTATGGTTTTTTAGGAGACATTACAGATGCCCTTCAAAACAATTTTATCAGTTCTAAAAAAGAATTAGAATCATTAAAAATAGTTACACTTAGTGATAAAGGAGACATTCAATCAGTATCACAAAATAACTTAAGAGATTTTTTAACAGAAGACTCACCTCAAGCTAGTCAAGTTATAACAAGACTAATTGATGAGTTAAGAGCTTCCAGTGTTTCTTTTAATAACAATGTTATTGCTGCACAAAATGAGGAATTTTTATCTAACAACTCTAAAGGTGGTAAAGATCCAAGCTTTTTTGGTGGTATTTTAAGCAGCTTCTTAAGAAGCATAACTTTGACAGTTCATGGTGTTGTAGGTCTAACAATGTTTAATGTCGTTTATATAAAAGGCTTAATGAGAGGTATAGAGGGTGTTTATATGATAACCTCTGTGTCAGAAAGCCTTACTCCTTCTAATTTTAGTACAACATTAGAATGTAAGTTGGTTAATTATAAGAATAATAATAGTAAAACAAATCCTTTTGCTCAAAGAAAGTTTACTACATTACAAGAACTGGCATCCGAGGCTGCGACAGAGGGTTTTTCAAACTACGATACATTATTTAATAAAACCGAGAAGCGATTATCAGATGCAGCAAACAGAACTAACTTCACGTGGGGGTCGGGTTAGTGTAAAATAAAATTTTTTTCTATTAAAATTAAAATGTATTTCTATCTATAATGAAAGGTTATTTATGAAGTATTGGGGACCAGAACAAGAAGAAGCTATTGTGGAGTTTAATTTAAGTGAAGATACTAAATTAAAACACAAAATCTACAACAACATTATTTTTCCAGCTTTTTCAAAACTAGTAGAAAACATTTACTATACTTATAATTTTAATACAATTTTATTTGATTACGATCAAACAAAACATGAAGCCATGGCTCATCTTTATGAAAAATTAAGTAAATTTGATCCTAATTCTGGAGCAAAGTCGTTTTCTTATTTTGGAACGATAGTTAAAAATTGGATGATACAACAATCTAATGCGGCTAAACGTCAAACAGTGATAGATAATGAAAATTCTGATTCTATTATTTTTGATAAAAGTATAGAACACTACTATGATGTTGAAAAAGGTGAAGAAGATTATAATTTTATAAAAGAGCTAACTAAAAACTTTGATTCACTAATGGTAAGTGATTCTTTGAACAAAGAAGATTTAGCCGTTTTAGAAATTATAAACGACATATTAAAAAACTATAATAAATTTACTATTTATAATAAGAAGCAATTATATGTTTATGTAAAAGAGGCTACTGATTTACCGAGTAGAAAGATAACTAAATCAATTAAGAAAATAAAAATTGCTTACGCGACCATAAAAGACGATTTTATTAACTAATGTATGATGAAGAAAAAGATGAATCACTTGCAAAAAGTTATGTAGATCTATTACAAATTTACAGTGATCAACTATCAGTTTTTGAGGCTGTTGTAACAAATGCCGAGAAAACAAGAGAAAAAATAATAACATTAGAAGAGGAACTCTTGAAAAGAGGGTTTAAAATAAACGAACTACAAGAGAAGGTAAATGAATCTAAATCCGACAAATCTTGATAAAATGTTAAGTTCAAGAACTTTCCAAGAGGATGTTATTGCAATCTCAAGGGGTTGGAAAGTTCAGAATCATTTTGTTATGGATTTAGCTATAGTAATTGCCGTGAAAACGGGTGTTAGTTTTAATACTGACTATAGTGCCTCTATACCTCAATTCAGTATCAATGCAAGAGTTCTTGGGAAAAATGATAGTTTCAGTGAAAACCCACAACTTGATATACCGAGCTGGTTTACCCCTCTATTCCCCAATAACATTGTGTGTGTTCCAGAGGTGGGTGAGTTGGTTACAATCCTTAGAGAAGGAACTAGCAACGATTCAAAGGGTTATTGGATAGGCAGGGTGAACGATAGTGATTTTGTTAGCTTAAAGCTGGCTAAAGAACACTTAGGAAATCTTTCCCCACAAGAAAAATACGGAATGCCATTTGATGTAAAGAACCTAAATGAAACATCAAGACAACCACAAGCCAACGACACAAGAAAAGTGTATCAATTACCTGCTAAGCTTGGTGATGTTATAATGCAGGGTCGTAATGGAAGTTTTTTAAGACACAGCTACAATCCTTCTTATGGTGCATTTAATAAACCTGGCGTTTTGGAAATGGGCATTTTGCACGATAGACATTACAGAACAACAGGATTTCCTGCTGTCGGTGTTACAAAAACAAAAACCATTCATTTAGCCGAATCGAAAGCATCAAACTTAGGAAAGAGGGTTTTAAAAAGATCTTATTTAGATAATGATTTTGAAGTGTTGCCAGATGGTGCATTAATAGACACTCCAACAGGTCCAAGGCCTGCAGGGGATTTTCCAGAAGAAGTTAGGAAAAACATAATTGCTAGTTTTGCCGATGAGTTTTATAGTGTATCAACATCAGAAGATTCTGAAGAACTGATGCACAAACAAGTATTAGGGGAAAAATTAAATGACTCATTAACAGAACAAGATGAGTTGATAATGTCTCTTGTGGACTCTGTTAGTGCCTTATCAAATACAGTTGAACTATTATTTAATTCTTATTTAGATCATACACACACATTGCCAGAAATTAACATAGACCTGCCAGAAAAAGAAATAGAATTTAAGACACTTGTTAATAAAGGCGTAAAACTTGTGCCTCAGCCTTCAAAAAGGGTTTTCGTCCCAGCGTCTAGAGTAAGAGTGCCCGGCAGCGGCGATGTTTATGAAACAGTTAAAGAAATAAATCGCTCAAACGGTAAAGAAGTAGAGATTAAAAAATTGGTAGCAAAGGGGACACCAGGCTCTACAATAACTATACCATCAAAATTTATAACTGTTCCACAAGCACCCAAAGTAGTGAACAAAGGATATAGGACAGTAACAAAAAGAAAAAAGATTGACTTTGAGGCTATTACTATTGGCGGTCAATCAAACCCAAGAATAACAACAACTATAGAAACAGATGATAAAACTACTTTAATTTTAAACAATTTAAATGATTTAGAAGATAGTTTTACAGACGCAAAAAGCAAATTTATTGACTTAATTGATAAGTTAGAAGAACACTTAAGTAAAAGAAATTATATTAATTAGAGATTATAGATGGGTATTAATTTAAAATTTCCGTTGCGTTCTTATCGTAAAGGGTTTTTTGAGATGAATCAAACAACCGTTGACGCAGTAAGAGAGGACATAAAAATTCTACTACTAACAAAAAAGGGCGAAAGAGTTGTTAACTCCTCTATTGGAACTAATATTCCTATTTTAGCTGGACAACTATTTGAGCCAGTAAAGAGAGAAGAATTAGAATTTAAGATAAAAAATGAAATAAAAGATGCATTAGCTAATTGGATGCCTTATGTTAGTTTAGAGAGTTTGCAGGTATTTACAGAGGTGGATAAACCTAGGGGTATTGCTTTGAGTCCAACACAAGTTTTGGTTAGTATGAGCTACAAAATAAATAACTCTGATGCACTTAGAGATAGTATACAATTAACTATAAATGGAACACCGAGATAAAAGATGCCAGATTATCAATCAACAAAACCAGTTTCAAAACAAAAGATGAATGTTAGTTATTTGTCTAAAGATTTTGACTCTATTAAAAAAGATTTAATAGACTACTTAAAAAGATATTATCCAAACGACTATCAAGATTTTAATGAGGCCTCTGGTGGTATGGCTATCATAGAGTTGTTAGCTTACTTAGGTGATGCAATGTCTTTTTACATTGATAGGCAAGTGAACGAAGGTTTTATAGATAGAGCAATAGAACCAAAAAACATTTTTTCTTTGGCTCAAAACTTGGGATACAAACCAAAATTTTCAAGGCCTGCAGTAGTTAATCTATCTGTTAGTGCAGTATTTGAAGATTCCACTAGTGCTGATTCTTTGTATACTATTAAAAAGGGATCAAAAGTAGTTACCAACTTTGAGCCAGCTATTCAATTTGAAACACTTTCTGATGCAGACTTTTCTAGCCCAAAAGATAGAGTGACAACAAAGCTATCAGCAAACACAACTCAGTATTCTATAACAAGTGTTTCAGCTATGGCTGGATCAGTAAGAACATTTACTTACACAGCTGGCGACCAAACTATACCTTTTCTAAAAACAACACTACCAGACAAAGAGATAACAGAGATTGTTTCAGTAACTTCATCTGATGGTAAAGAATATTTTCAAGTTGATAATTTAGCTCAAGGTAGTATTTTTACAGGATACAAAAACAATACATCTTCTTCATCTGATTCAGCTTACATTTTACAATACAAAAAGATACCTTATAGATTTACAACCGAGGTTTCTGCAGATGGGGAGACATCAATAATTTTTGGTGGCGGAACAAGTGATTTAGAAGATTCCGAACTTATACCAAATCCCGAAGATTATGTATTGCCACCAACTCTTAGAGGATCACCTTCTGGTTTTTCACCAGCAATAATAGATTCTTCAAACTTTCTGAAAACCAAAGGTCTTGGCTATGCACCAAGAAATGTAACTTTAGATATAAAGTATAGATATGGTGGAGGCAATGATACTAATGTCGGCCCAAGAACTTTAAACAGGTTTGTGTCAAGGGTCATACAATTTGCAAATCAAGATTTTGCAACGAACAATAATGAAGTCGTTCAAAATGCAATCAACTCATTATCTGTCACAAATGTTGAACAAGCGTCTGGAGGAGCTGACGAAGAAACAAGAACAGAGATTAAACAAAATGCGGCAGCATTCTTTAATGCGCAAAACAGGGCTGTCACACTACAAGACTATCAAGTAAGAGTTCTTTCTATGCCACCAGAATTTGGATCAATGTATAGAAGTTATGCAAGAAAAGACCCAAACAATGCATTAGGTGTAGAACTAATAGGTATAGCCAGAAATGCACAAGGATTTTTGCAAACCCCAACAGGAACATTAAAGAACAATGTTGAGACATACATAAATAGATTCCGATCATTTTCTGACACTGTAAGAATAAGTGACGGTAAGGTTTGTAACATAGGAATAGATTTTACTATTGTTCCCGATCCAAACGCTAATCTTAACGATGCATTAGTTGATTGTTTTATTTTACTACAAGGATTATTTGTTGTTGAAAATTCTAACTTTAATGCATCATTAATAATGTCGGATTTTTCTAGTAGACTACAAGCTCTTGATAAAGTTGCATCAGTTGTTAATTTTAAATTTACGAACATTTATGGAATAGTTGATAGTAGGAATTATGCCAATTATCAATTTGATATTAAAGCTAATACTCAAAATGGTATTTTAAGTTTTCCACAAGATGTATGTTGGGAATTAAAATATCCTAATTTTGACATAGTGGGGAGAGGAGCATAATGTCTTTTGCAAGAACATACGCCACAAAAGATACTTGGATCACAGATGCTGCAGCATCGGCTAACTTTGGACTTTCACCTATTCTTGAAGTTTGGAGTAATTACAATAATTTAGTGGAGAGAAAGCAACATGCAAGAATACTTGTAGAGTTTGCTTTATCGTCCCTATCTTCATCTATTATTAATCAAGGAAAGTATCCAGATCCAAGAACAAATAATACTGTATCTGCTTTTATTTGTATGACCAATGCCAAACATGGAGACTCTCTAGCTACAAATTTTTCTTTGGATGTAATACCATTGACAGGAAGTTGGTCAGAAGGTTTTGGACTAGATAATGACACTTATACAGATAGCGGCTATGCGAACTCATTAAGTGCTAGTAATACTATTCCGTGGACTTTAAATAATGGACAAACTGGCGGGGCTGTTTTTCTTGGCGCTGATAACAATGTTTACGACTCTAATAGTGCAAGTCAATTATTTACAAACGGCCAAGAAGATTTAAAAGTTGATGTTACTGAGTTCTTCAAAGCTTATTTAAATTACTCTACCGGAACTCCTATAGCAGCTGGGGGAAGTGCAAACAACGGATTCTTAATAAAAATGTCTGACATTTATGAATCTAATGATAGTCAGAGGGTTACTAGTTTGGGGGCTGCTGGATCAGTTACAGGTGATTCGTTTTATACCAAGAAATTTTATGGAAGAGAGACCAATACAAGAAACGCTCCCTATTTTCAATTAGAATGGGATGGAGCAATAAGAGACAATAGGTCTTTAATAAAGTTCTCTAAAACAGGCGATCTTTATTATTACAATGTTGTTGATGGTGTTTTAACTGATTTAAATGGGATAAGAGAGTTCCCAGGCCATGTTACTATTAGTGCTAATGGTGTTAACATTGATACATCAAGTCCAGATGGACTGGTTCTAACAGCTGGTAGGGTTCTTAATGGTGTTTATAAGGTTAACATAGGAAACGCTACTAATGCAGCTGGAACATTATCATTAACTGGTATTAACATAGGAGCATCTAGTGCAACCTCTTTTGTTGATAGTTGGACTATAACTACAGCTGGCGAATATGTTACTCAAAACTTTTCCTTTGATTGTAATCTACCCTCTAATGGTCAACAATACTTGAACACATCTAACTATCAAGTTTCATTAGGCAACTTGAGAGAAAATTATGAGAAGGGAACCTTACAACGAGTTAAAGTTTTCGTTCTTGATAAAACAAATCTTTATCCTGCGTTAACTGGAACATCAAGTGCTATGAATGCTAGTTTAATAACAAACTCGACCTTTGAAATCAGAGAGTTGTTAAATGATGAAGTAGAGGTTCCACCATCCGCGATTTCTTATGACATCAATGGTAACTTTTTTAACTTAGATACAAATCTTCTTTATGAGGGGATTGATTATAAGATAGTAGTAAAAATAAATGTTAATGGTGAAACTATAGTTTATGATTATCCAGATAAGTGGCAATTTTCAATAGGTGATGTATACACAACTAACTATAGATCGGGGTATTAATAAATGGCTGATGGCTTTACATTTAATAGTTTATTAACATCTATTTCTGGTGCCGGCTCTTCTAGTGCAGACTTGGTTAACAAAACACTTACTGGCAATAAAAGCAGAACTATACCCTTAGTTAACTATAATGATTTTTCTTCACACATATTTTTTGGTAATGCCATTAGAAGATTCAATACAGCTTATAATGAAATTATTAATAAATATCCCATTGGTTTGTTTGGTTTATCTGCAGGTACCGAACTTCAAACAAACCCCGTAATAGGATCAAAAGCAATTTTTGAAGTAGATAACTTTAGAAAATCGGCCGATGGTTTTACTCTTTTTATTTTGGATAGATTGGCTGCCACAGGTAGTGCCTCGGCTAATTTAGACTCTGAGCCTAATGCCACCCTTATAGCTAAAAATGATCGTGGGGAAAATGTAGAAATAGTTGCTGTTTACAGAAATAACTTAAATGCATTGACAGGTGAACAGGCTATAGTGGCCGAAGACATAAGTAATCGAGCAAGATTGTTTGAAGAAGAACAATTAGATACAATTTATAAAACACCTGGCGTTGCAGTTGAAATAATTGGAACATCTACAGGAACTTATAGGTCTGAAGTATCTTATGCAGCTACTGCTGAAGAAACAATAACAAGATCTGAAAAATTAGAAAATCTTTTACCCAGTGTTTTATTTGATCAAGATGATACAGATGTGTTGTCCAGACTATTAGCTGCCTATGGTGACATTATAGATGATTTAAAAATTTTCATTGACCAGATACCAAATACAAAAACATTAGATTATGGTAATTATAACAGAATACCAAACAAACTTATTCCTTTGTTTTTGTCCTCTCAGTTTGGCGTAGATGTTTATGAAAATGCAAAGAAAAGTTCTTTTGAAAAGAGTCTTATAAATGCAGCAGCTACTGGTTTTACAACACAACAAATAACTTATGAAATTTGGAACAGAATAGCCAACAATATCTCTCACCTTATAAAAACAAAAGGAACAAGAGAAACAATAGAATCTATTGGTAGAATTTATGGGGTTGATAGCAATTTTCTTAAAACAAATGAATATTCTATTTTCTATAAACCAACATTAGTAAGAGAGGTAGAAGAAGTAGACACACCAACCCTATTCTCTGATGGAACTAAGTATGTGCAAACCACTGCAAACAGTGCCACGGGGTCTGCCTTGGTCTTCGACATACCAGCCAATACAAACTTCACAATAGAGATGAGAGTCTCTGCAACGGGGTTTTCAGAAGGTTCTACGGGACATACCTTATTAGTCCACCCTCTGTATTCTATAGAACTCAACCCTTATGGTCAAGTAGCTTTTAGATCAACTGCATCTAGTAGCTTTTTTGCTCAAACAGAAATGAGTAATCTTTCTGGATATGTTAGAGGATATGGCGGCCCAGATAATTTTCTAAACGTAGCTGTTAGTAGGTCTGGAGACTTTATAAATGTTTATGCCATGGCATTGTCATCATCTCCAACTGGAGGTAATGATTATGTTGTAGTAAATAAAAAGACAATTAGCACAGCTGATGTTCCTGGCAACATTTGGAAGGCTAACTTTAGCTCTTCTGGTGGTATAGGAGCTGCAATTAATTTAGACGGAACAGATTATTCACAATTTCCAGCATACTTTCCTGGCACTGGTGACACAAGATTTACAGGATACTTGCATCAAGTAAGGAAGTGGAATGTAGCCTTAAAAGATGAAGACATAAAAGACCATGTAAGAAATTTTGAATCAATCTCTGTTAATTCATCAACAGCGACAGACATTGTTAATGGGGTAGATAATACAGCGAGTTTTGGTGGACTATCAGCTCACTATAAACTAAAAGAAAATGTAATACTATCTGGTGACTTTAATTTTATAGTCGATTCCACAACAGCTTCTAACACTGCCCTACCTATTAATTTTGGAGAACAAAAAAGATATCGTGTTTTTCAAGATATGAAAAAGATAAACTATTATTATCCAGTTGGCTTAGCAGCTGATAATGATAGAATTAGACAAGACGATACTCAAGATGGTATTCAAGATTCGGGTTTTGTTAGTTTTAGTTTGAATCCGATTAATGCAGTCAACAGAGCTATAAAAAACTTAGATGCAAGTGTAGCTCCAACCGAACTATTAGGAGATGCAGAAGATCTTTTTAGAAAAGAGTATGGCGGAGATTTTAAGAAAAGATGGCATGAGATAGCAAGAGCGTTTGGTCTTGGCAATGAGGCAGAAATTTCTTCTGATCCATTAGAGAATGAACTAATAAAAAGAGGTGCATCTGTTTTAGGTAGTGGTATTTCTGGTGTTAGCGGAAACACAGCAAGCTTAGTTGACCTTAATACCTTCATAAAAGGTATGGGCAATTTTAATGACACTTTTGGTGGGTTATTTTCATTCGCTAAACAATTTTTACCAGCTAAAACAAACATTATTGGTGAGGGTATTTTTATAGAAAACCATATGTTTGAACGGCCAAAAATGAGAAGGCAGTTTGGTTTTAGAGAATCTACTGCAACAGGGTACGTAGGAGCACCTACTTCAAGTGGTAATCTTGGACACATTTCTTATGATGAAGGAAGATCAGAATACAACCAAACACCTAGTATAATAGCAATAGAGCCTGAAGTTTTTACTATTAACAATCACAACTACGCTGGAGATTTGGCGGAGCAGGGATCTAATAGTGGAAATGAAAGATCTTTAATTGCATCTGCCGCAACGACTGCCGTATTTCAAGGATATAGGGTGGAAGATAGTGTTCAAGACTTTTTTGAAAAAAGTGTAGAGTCTGGCAGAGCTGTCCCTTCGTTGACAGATAATAGTAGCAGATCGGTTCCGAGATTTTCACCAACAAGAGTAGGTCGTGTTTTACCTGTTAAGATAACCCCAGCTGCTGGGCCTGTATCTGTTATAGATGTGACATTAGATACTTTATTAATTTCACCAACGGCAGCCCCAATTGAGAGTAACATAAGATCTTTAATAAAGGGCACAGCTAGATTGTTAACCAAAGGTCGTTCATTTAAGACCGATCAACCAAGTTTAAGATTTGAGTTCCCAGCCTCATCTGATGGAACAAACTTATTTGAAGCTACTGTGGGAAATATTTCTCAAGGTAAAGGAAGGCTAATAAAAGATAAAGATACTACAATAACAACTACACTAGAAGATGAAAAAATAGAATTTGAACTAAGATTGGCGGATGTTGTGAGATCATTGACATCTGAAAATGCATCGCGTTCTGTTTCCATTAATGCTGTTGATGAAAGTATCTCTGGGTCTATTGGTATTGTTCCTATAAGAGTGGTAAATCTTTTTAATAATAATACACAAATCTTTAGAGTCGCTATTAATAGTGATGAAACAAGAGATCAAGACTTTCTTAGACAATTATCAGAACAGGGTGGCGAACAAGTTTCTTCATAGGAGGTTATAAATGAGTTATAAGTTTATTTCTAATTTTAAACAATGCAGCGATGAACAAAAAGTGCAACTAGAGTCATTAATAAGAGAAAGGTTTAAGAATAAATCCATAGATAAGATAATAGAGATAGGTTCTTGTGCAGGATTTATAACTCTTGCTCTATCTGGATTATCAAAAAAGGTTATAGCAATGGATAGAGATTATTTTATAAGTCCTTCATTGCCAGAACATCTTTCTTTAAATCACATAAAAAATGTGGATTACTGTAAAACTAATGATTATTTTGGATCTATTGAAAATCACATGAAGGAAAAGGTAGACGCCATAGTTTTTTACGATAAATCTTTTTTTAACATAGAGGAATTAGAAAATTTTGTAAAATTGAAACAAACAAGCGATGTTGTTATTTTCTATTTAGGTGATGAAGAGGACAAGTTTTTTTATAAGATAGTAAAACTACCTAAAGAAGATAAAAACAAAGACAAGATAAAAAACAACATTAAAAAAGTTATTAAAAAAGAAACGATAAATGATAATGAAATAGAAAATGAAGCACCGGAAGTATAAAACTATTACAAAAAACTATTTATTTTATCATGCGTTTTTATTAAAATAAAATAAAAAAGGAGCATACAATTGGCATTTCTTGATAGCACTACAGCGGTTATAGACGCAATTCTCACAAAAAAAGGTAGAGAATTATTAGCTAAAAATGACGGAAGTTTTCAAATCACTAAGTTTGCTTTTGGTGATGATGAAATTAATTACCAACACTATGAAGCAACAAGAGCAACCGGTCAAGACACCGACATACTTAATCTTCCAATCTTAGAACCAGTATCTAATGAAGATGTGGCTCTATTATATAGGCTAGTATCATTGCCTGCAGGGACTCTGAAGGTTGCAACTTTAAAAATAACACCAACAATAGGAACAGTCGATTTTGGTGATGACCTAACAGTAACAGTTATAACTGAAAACGGTACTGATAGCCAAGGTTACGCAGCCACATCAAGAGATTTAAACATTGCCAAGTTAGATAACCTAACAGCAGAGCCTGATGATAATGGAGTAGCTACCTTTACTATCAAGACAGGCGAAAATGCTGGAGGATCAGATGGATCTACCATTATTGACATAACAGGTATTAACACGGGCGCAAGAAGGCAGTTAACATTTAACGTTAGTTCTTCTGGAATTTAAAATTAGGGAATAATTATGTCATTAGTCAATTTTGATTTAGAAAGAGACATTACAATCTCTGAGGTAGTATCAAAAACAAACTATCAAATAGATTCGGCCACTGCCGCAGCAGAGAGAAATATAAACTCGTTTGTGACAGAATCTACTGCAACAGGTTTTCTCGCTAACGCAAGGGGCACAACAACTACTACTCCGCTGAGTTCAGCTTTTAGAAGTATTTCAAATTATTATTTTTCTACTTCAGCGGCCGCTGTTGTTCCTGTAGCACAGAATAACATTGCTACTACTGGTATAGCAAGAGTTATAACACTGGGAAGAACAACTGCAGATGATTCTATTTTATCTGGGTCTGTTACTGCACGTTTTAGTTTTGGTTCTGTTCCAAATAAAGTTATTATAGATAGACCAGAGTCTTCTATCTCTGGCAACATTGGTAGAAAGGGTGATCTAGTTGAAAAGGCTGAGCCTTCAAATATTGTAGGTACTGTTTTTTATGACACAGGTACTATGGTTTTTCATGGTGGCGATTTTTCAAGGGATACCAACTTTTTGGCTAATTCTGCCTCTGGATTTGTTTTTGGGCCTGGGGCCACCGCTGGTAAAATTGCAATTAATGAATTAAGTTTTATTAGCTTAAACATGATTAAGAGAAGCGTGTTTTTTACAAGAGCTTTCAACAGAGATTTTAACTATACTAATAATCCAACATCAATACAAAATACAGCTATTGGATCAATAACTTCTAGCTTAACAGGATTTCCTACAACATTTATAACAACGGTTGGACTATATAATAATGATAATGATTTGCTGGCTGTAGCTAAGGTATCGCCTGCAGTAAAGAAGGATTTCACTACTGAAAAAACTTTTGCTGTTAGATTACAGTACTAATCTGAGTTAAATAATCATGTCTTATAAGGCCTTTAGTGAAAATGAAATTCAACCAACTCCATTAGATGATAAAACATCTATAAGTATTAGCGAGGACTCTCCCTGTGCTTCTCATGTGCATTTGTTTACTGGGATAAGATCATTAGGAAAAGTTAACTTTTATGACCCTAATGAATCATCAGTCTTTGGGATAATAACACCAAAAGAAATACAATATAAATGGGCATTTGATAATGTTGTTTTGGCTGGTCAAGATTCACTTACTGCCAAAATAACTGATGGCGTTTTTATAAGCACAGCAGATCAGACTTATAGAAGCTCAACTAATAGTGAGTCTTTAGCTTCTCACCAAGATATCTTTAGGCACGCACAAGGATATCTTTACAGAGAAGATAAGGCTTTAAAAAATGGTGCTAAAATAACAGACGCTCTTTTTAGTTCTTCTTCAGCTAATTATGAAACATCTGTAATCAGAGAGATTGTCATTAGAAGGGATCTTCTTAATTCCGGAATAGATCCAACTAGCTTTAGAGTCCAAATAAATAATTCAAACACCTCTATTACTGGCTCAGTCAATGGCCCTTCTGCAAATGATAAGTTTACTTCGGCTGTATTAGGTCAATACGGACCCGAAACACCAAATCTTTCTGCCTATGCAGTTGCAATGGACATAAAGAATCCTTATGGAGGTGTAGAGGGCACGACAAAAAAATCTTTTTTTGGGGTTGATGTTAGTACAACTGAATCAGATCCCTTTTTAGCTAATAATGGATCTGGATATACATCATTTACTAATTTAGATAGTATAATAGATGCATGTTCAATAGAAGCTATCATTAGGCCCTTTAGAACTGATTCTACGATTTATTTTAGAAGATTAGCTAACTCTTCTTCACCTCTTTCAAAAGATCAGTTTATGAAGTTAGAGTTAACCAATGCTCCAGATGGTTCATCTCCAGCTTTTAGATTCTCTATTAGGTCTGCCACCGGGGATGGTGAGTTTGTAAATGACTTTGCTGTTGCTAACATTCAAGCTTCGGGACTGTTTGTTCCAAACGACGTTGGTATAAACATTTTTGATGGCAATTTCCATCACATTGTAGCCACTTGGGATGTTAGTGAAATAATAGATACACAAAGTCAAGCTAGTGCAGAACGCGGGGCAGGGGTTGTTCTTGGATACATTGATGGTTATAAACTACAAAACAAAGAGCAAGTATTTCCTAGATTGCCTGGATCTGATGCAGCTGATGGCCCAGCGCCTCAAGCTAATATGTTAGAGAATAGAATACCTATAAGAACATCTCCTCTTTACGATGGCACTATAGAAAATTCCCCAACTGGAAATAATGCATACATTGGTGTTTCTAATTATAACAGATTAGACGGCGACACTAAGGGCGACCGCGGTGAATTAGCCAGTCAGTTTGACGCTAAACTTGATGGACTATACGATGGACAAATACAACACCTAAGATTATGGAATCAAAGATTAAAAGATGGAACAACTGGGTATAACATTAATGTAGGTAGGCAAATCTATAATGATAGAAGTTATAGCTCCACCGGTTCTCTGTTATTATCTTTTGAGGATTTTAAAAACAGTGCGCTAACTTCATCCTCTGCTTCTAACATTGTATCATGGTGGAGTTTCAATAATGTTAATAGTACAACCGCAGCGGACATTGCAGGGGGCCTTAGTGGAAACTCAATGGGGATAGACGCCTTTGGTAACATTTCTTCAAACACAGGTAGTGTTATAGGTAATTCTACAATAAAAGTTTTTGATGCAAAAGACATAACTTTAGGGACAAGCGGAAACTTAATTACTGACGCACAAATGGTGGATGTTCCTAGAGATTTTCTTTATTTTGATCAACCAGTAATAGAGAATCCTATAGACAACTTTATTAGACAAGGAAAACTAATAAGAAACGCAATAGATGGAACACAAAGCTCAATAGGAGTTTTGTTTTATGACTTAGGAATAGCTTCTATAGACTCTGATGATGTCAACGCTCGTTTACAATTTACACTACCCACCTCTGGAACTACTGGCGATTATGGATTTGCTGTGACAGGACACTTAAATACTAGTATTAATTTACAGAGGGTTTCTTTTGATTCGGTATCAAAGAAGGGAAGGTTGTTGTTAAATGCTGTAGCTTCAGGCACAGAAATGAATTATGCTGGCAATCCTACAGGTTTTAATAACGCAACTGCAGAAAGTGTTTTTGATGATCCAACATCTTTTATAACTTCTGTTGGATTATATAATTACGACAATGATTTAATAGCTGTTGCAAAACTAGCTAAACCAGTTAGAAAAGATGAAACTATTAATCTTACAACACAAATAAGTTTAGATTTTTAGGAAATAAAAATGCCAAAAGAATTAATACAACAATTTTTAAATGGATCAACAACAGCTGGGCCTCGGATTCCAGTAGCTGTTCATCCTTTAATAAGCACGACATATGTGTCAATAGAGCCACAAGATCAGTTTTTCTATAATTGGGAAACTCAATCATTAAGATCTATTACTGGTATGAATAATCAAAACCCAGGCAAAGAAGACCACATTATGACTCACAAGGACATAATTAAGGCATTCACAGCTAGTGTAACTGGATCTAGTTCTTCTTATTTTTTTGTTGTTGGTGGGCTGGTTAATCAAAGAACGGGATTGTCTACCTTAACCTCAACAACTACTTCTAGTTTTATTAACACTGGCAATGTTAGAGACATCGGCGTTTTTGCCTTAAGTAAAAGATTGTATGATAGTCAAGTTATTCCTGGCTCTTTGACAGCTACTGTCACCGGATCAAATTTTGAAGCGGAAGATATTTCGGGAGACTATTTTGATTCTGGATCTGGATCTCTTATTAAGAAAAACGATGGCCAAACTATAGGCATTGTATTGCCAGACGATGGAATGTTTGTTGTTACCGCATCAAATTATAGAGAAGTTGCAACAGCAGTAACAGCAGTAAAATTTAAAACAAGAGTTCTTAACACAACCCTTAATGTTTTTTGTAAAGTAAGTTCTGATCAATTAAATTATACTTTTAATCCCACTTCTTTTATGCAAAATGCAATTAGTGGCAACGCTGGTGCATCAGATCAAATACAACAATCTTATAATAACATAACTACTAAATCAAGTTTAACAGGGGATTCATCTAGATCTCTTTATTTAAGTGGATTGGTTTCTTCTGGCACTGATTTTTCTCCATACATGTCATCTATTGGTTTGTATAATGACGATAATGATTTGTTAGCATTAGCTAAATTTACTAAACCACTTAAAAAGCCAACAGACTTACCTCTTACAGTGAAACTTCAATTAGACTTATAAGGATCTTTAAAAAATGTTTAAAATTATACCAGCAGATGCAAGAGGCAAATGGCAAAAAATTAATGGAAGACTAATAGAGAACCCAGAAACTATAGACTTCAGCGATACACCTTCTGAAGGATTACCCAGTGGGGTGCCAAGGACTGGATTAAATGTAGATGGAGTACTAACTGGATCTGATCAATCTTTAGAGTTTGATGGCGTTGATGATTATTTTATTCTTCCTACGATTAATGGGTTAGGAACAGAAATTTTATTAGAGGGTATAGGTAAAAATGCAGTAACTCATGGATCAACTTCTAATAACATTGCATTTGAATCTTGGATTAAAGTAGAATCTTCAACCACTGCTACTGATAGAAACAGCGAAGTTTTTGAAGTAACCATACAAAGGAACTCTATTTCATCAACCACAGGTTATGATGGCGTTTATACCGTCCGTACAATAAATGCACTTAGTGCGTTCGATTCTGATGTTACAACTCAACAATACGGTCCGGGTTCTGTACCACTTTCTGCTTATTATTTAGACTTCTTATTTGCTACAGCTAGTAATTTCGCTTATTCTGTTTCATCTACTTGTAATGTTCCTTTTGATGAGTGGGTTCATGTTTGGTGTGAACATTCAGTAACAGGTGGTTTAGGTGATCCGTTTTTTAAACCATCACCAAGGCACACCTTTAAGCTTTACATGAATGGTGAACTAAACAGATATCAAACAGGCGATGATTGTATGGCAAAGGCCAATGATTTAGATCCTTTTCCCTCAACTACACTACCTCTTAACTTCTTTGGTGATAGACAGATAAGCTTTGATGGGCAGTTAGATGAAATGAGAATTTGGCTTAATTCTGGAACAACAGACTCTATAATTGAATTAGCTAAACCAGAAAACATTGGAATAATACCAGAGGATTTTTCTTCTCAGGCTTTTTCATCTGAAGTTAAGTTACAATTTGCACCCAGTGCAGAATATTGTGTGGCTTGGTGGAGATTTGAAACACTATCTGCTGCAGATCTATTTGCAAACGTTGCAGATTCTATCGTTGATACTTCTGAGTATAACCATAATGGAACACCTATAGGGTTTGTGGGGTCTGTAGACTTTTCTGAAGAAGAAACTATAGTGCAAGGCCAGACTATTTCTGGTGGGTGGCTATCATCGGTATCGGGTGGACTTTTTGATCATGGAGGATTAACTATAATACATGATGACCAAGAGGAATTAATTTCTGAAGAAGGAGTGGAGAATTTAGTAGGATCTGGAAATAGTTTATGGGTTGCGTCTGGTGACTCATCGATAGTTGGCATAGATAGATTAAATATATTTTATGGAGCTTCGGCTCATGTCATTAATACAAATAAAGCAGGAGAAGGAGCTATACATAACATTGACTATAGCAATTTACTTTATGACAGAAATGACTATACTCTTTCTATGAGAATGTTACTAACAACTGGTTCTGCATCTGCTAGAGTAACTTACACATTAGGCCACGCTGCAAACTCTGCAGCAACAACTGCAGTTTTTAATAACGTTACATGGAAACCTTTAGTTATGACATTACCAGTTTCAGCAGATGTGAATGAGCCTTCTATAACAGGATCTGTTGGTATTCAACAATTACATAACTCAGCTGAGCCTGATAATGGATCATTATTTAGGGTTGATGGATTGCAATTGCAAGAAGGTGACTATTACTCTGTGTTCGTTGGCCCAGATCAAATTAGAAAAGGTTCACAATTATCATGGAATGTGGTGGATTAAAATGCAAGTTAATAATATAAACTTAGAATATAGAGTTGATTTTAAAAGTAATAAAGGTAATTTTGACAAACAACCCATCTTTAATTTAGTTAGAGGAGTTGGGCTAACAGGAAATGATTTTATTTCTCTTTATAGAGTAAGAAGATCTACTGAAAATGATATAAGTATAACTGCAGCAGGTTCAACCGCAGGTGCAGTAGTAGGTCTCACCTATGGCGACAACACAGGAATAACTTCTGTTACAGGTAATTATAGATTAAGATCTTATGCATTTGTTCCTGGCCAATCAAGCTTGACAGCCGATTGGGGATCAGATGCACTTGTTGATGGAGGTACAGCTTCTTTAACAAACATCTCAACAACTTCTGATCTTTATAAATATACTTATGATATAAATTTTTCCAAAAAAGATAACATTATAGATTTAATAATTCTTGATGAAACTAGTCAGATAACTGATAGAGTATTGCAAATAAAGGATGCACCTACTTTATCAGCTCTTACTGTTTTAGGTACAGGAATTAGGCCTATAGGTAGAGACTCTATTGAAGACACTACTCCTACAGGCGAATTAGGTAAAGCAGAAATATTGACCTATCTATACAATCAAATGCAAGGCCTTCCAACGTGGGAGTCAGCAGGATTAACAGGAGTTTTTGATAGTTCTTATAATGCCCTTTCTGCATCATTAGAAGGTAAGGCAGCTGGAGGCACAGGTAATGTTCCTGTTCCCAGTGAAAGAGTAACTTTTGAAAATGGTGTTTTAACAGGAACTATTAGTGGTTGGTCTATGGGTCCAACAGAGGGTGGATTCAGATTAGATGGTGGAGGATTTATTAAGAGTGTACCCAGTGAACTCTTCAAAACTAGACACCATAGTACTACTGGAATGACAGTAATGGGATATGTGAGATTGCATAGTAGTGCTTCTAATCAATCTTTATTTCATCTCGGAGATACTTCTGATAGATCATTGCAATTAAGATTGGAAAACGGTGAATTAGTTTTTTCAAATGGATTAGCATCAATTACTGCTGGTGCAATAACTGCTGGAGATAATCCAATGGCTGGCGGTAGAAATTATAAACTTAATAGATGGTACCACATAGCCGCTAAAATAACAGCTACTGGATCTGACTCTGGTATGAGTATGTATGTTAATGGAGAAAAAGCATTACTTGCAAGAACAATTACCGGAGATTCTCTGACAAGCACAATTTCTGGAGGTGGAGATATTATAACAGCTTTAGATAGTTCAGCTTGGACAGTTGCTATGGATCGTGTTAGCAATACACAAAGACTATTTATAGGTGATGACTCTTCTTCTACTGGAACAAACCTTCCTTTTGACGTAGGTTTAACAAGAGTTTTTACTAGGCCACTATCTGATAGCGAAATTTTTATTAACTTTATTTCAACAATACCTAGTAACACTGTTATTAAAAACATCAAAGCAGGTTAATTATAATTTATAAATAACTTTTCTTTTATTTTTTATGTCGTAAGTGCTTACTAGTAATGAATTTTCTTAAGGATTTAAACTATGGATTTCAGAATTGATAAAAAAAATTTGGTTAATAGATTTAAGGACTATATAAAGAAGTTTGATGACGAGTATAGTAATTACAAACCTAGCCATTCAAAAAGATTGAGCACCCCAACTAAATATTATGTTTTAGATCGATTAAGATCGCTATACTATTGGGTGACATCGGAAATAATTTTGGATTTGCGCCATGAGTTTATTCATAATGATGATGAATTTGCAAGAGTAAAGGGCGAATTAGAAAATTACATAAGAAATAAAATAAGAATAAAACCAACCGGCCAAATTTACTTGATGATTAAGGATGTTGAATTTACAGGTGACTTAGATCAGTATAAGGATCACATTCTGCACAATAGAACAAAGCTTATTTCTTTATTTGGGAAAATAATTGATGAACTCAATGACTTCTTTTCTGGTGATTTAGAGATAGATAAAAATAAACCCGTTCTTAATGATACTTTAAAAAACGAACAAGTTGACAATCAAGAAAATAAAGAGATATTTATAAGTGATGATAATTTTAATCTTAAAAGTGTAATGAGTGTAATAAAATGAAAGACACTATAAAAAAATTAATTATAGAATCTAAAAAATTATACATTAGTGAATCTTATGAAGATTTTATTAAAAGTAATAATGTAAGAAAGGGTGAAGAAGATGTTACTATAGCCACCGCTTTAAATTATAAATACAGCGAAGAACCAATGGATAATGAGAAAAAAGCTGCTTATAGTTCCGCTGTTGGATTATTAAAGAAGGCTGTAAAGTCTGGTGACTTAGAAACTAAAGAAATACCTCAAGACTTAGCTAGTGACATTCAAAATGCAAAAGATCCCGAAGAAGAAGAAAAGGATAATCAACAGCAAGTCACAACTACACAAAATGATACTGCCCAAGATTTTGCCGACATTGGGTCGGCAAATAATGACGATCGCACGGAAATCCGTGATAAAAAAGAACAACCTACAAAAGCAATAGACTCAGAAATACAGTCAAGAATAGATCAGAATAAAGAAAGAATACAAAAGTTTCGTGAAGCAAGAGATAAGTTTGCGGCTAAAGGTGATGATGGTATGATAGAATACGAAGATTACCTTGTAGACCAAATAAAAAACAATGAAGAAGTTATTGGTGATGCTCTTGATGAGATTTTAGACATTGAA
>Ga0070746_10000585_pt1 | contig 21802 bp, 29 predicted proteins | sample VirMetDEL_Mar_21_FD_77016 | JGI IMG/M metagenome (GOLD analysis project Ga0070746, IMG submission 77016) | Aqueous microbial communities from the Delaware River and Bay under freshwater to marine salinity gradient to study organic matter... | ecosystem: Environmental > Aquatic > Marine >...
AAATGAGGGGAATACAGCAGCAACAATCTTTCTTTTAAAGTGCAAAGGGAAAGAGAGAGGCTATGTAGAGAAGCAGGAAGTAGAGCATAGCGGAGAAGTCACAAATAAAAACATTCAGATAGTTTTTAAGGATGACGTAGACGATAATGACATCGGTTTCACAGATACATAATTTTCAAAAAGTTAAAGCGTCGTCAAAGTATTACGCGCCAATCCTAAAATCAGACCATCGCTATATAATTATGTATGGCGGCCGCTCTTCTGGCAAATCATATACAGCATGTTTAAAAACAGTCCTTAGGATGAGGTCTGATAAGTATTTTAAAGGTGTTGTTTTGCGCAAAATATTTGCAGATATAAAGGATTCGGTTTTTGAGCAAATCTGGGATATTATTCAACAGTATAACTGGCAGGATGAGTTTCACTATACAAAAAGCCCCCTCCAAATAAGGCATAAAAATAACAATGTTTTACTTGCGCGAGGCTTAGATAAACCAGCAAAGTTAAAGTCGATAGCAAATCCGAATTATATTCACATAGAAGAAGCAGACGAAATTAAATTTGAGGATTTTATTAAGTCAGATACGTCTATAAGACATTCGGATCCTTCTGTAGTTCAGCAAATGATTTTGACGTTTAACCCTGAAAGCGAAGACGGCTGGATTAATGACTATTTTTTTCCTGCTAAATTATCTTATGAAAAATCTGACGGTTCTCACACCTATATAAATTCAAGAATGAAAAATACAGTCATTCTACATACTACGTATAAACATAATGATTTTTGTTCTGAAGGGAATATAGATACAATAAACAGACTCAAGAATTTAGGCGAGGATTCAAACTATTATATGGTTTACTGTTTAGGGCTTTGGGGGAATGCCTTAAAAGGTCTTGTTTTTGAAGATATTAATTATGCTGATGAGATGCCAGCTAAGGAGCATTGGAAAAAGTCTGGTTACGGACTTGACTTCGGCTTCACTAATGACCCCACTGCTATTGTGCATTGTGTCCTTGCCCATGGAGAACTTTATTTTCAGGAAAAAACATATAAAACAGGTTTAGTCAATAAGGGCGAATATTCAATTTGCCAAGAACTTAATAAAAACGGCATAGAAAAAGAACCGATTGTCGCAGACTCAGCAGAACCCAAGTCTATCGCAGAAATAAGCAGGGAGGGTTTTAATATAAAAGGCGTGAAAAAGGGTAAAGACTCAGTCGAGGCAGGCATAAATTTAATGAAACAATACAAGATAAATATTGTCGGGGCATCTCCAAACCTAAAAAAAGAATTAAGGTCTTATAAGTATCAAGAAGCTAAAGATAATACTCAGTCTGAACTAACAAATAAGCCAATCGACGCGTGGAATCATGCAATCGACGCTGCAAGGTACTGGTGCTGGCACAATTTTAATAAATCTCACTTAACGCCAAGAGCACTAGTATTTTAGGTTGATCTCATGCTTATTTTATAGATTTATTTTACAGTTTGAACTATTGATTTTTTTGATATAATGTAATTAAACTATAATTTAAAACGATACAATGATAAAACATGTTTAAATATTTTTTGAATAGCTTGAAGATTAGGCAGAAAAGCACGTCGAATTCTCAGGTGACAATTAAGACGCCGCAATCTGCTAATTCAGCTGCTCAAATGTTAATCCAGCCTTATTCCATGTCGTCCAGATTTGGATGGTTAAACCTAAGAGCTCAAGCGGCATGGAATTATTATAAAGAAATTTCAGCAATCAGAGACGCTGTAGATCTAGGGGCCGACAATTTTGTCACAGTCTCTTATGCAATTTATGATAAGCAGAATGACGAATTTATAAGAGAATACAATCCTGAAATAATGGCAACATATCTTCTTAAGTTGCTGAAAAAGCCTAATTCTGACACAACCGGCACTGAATTTAATAAATCCCATTATATAACGTATCAGGTCACTGGTGATACATTTTTCCTTACTACGAGCAATGAAGAGGATTCGGAGCCTCTCGAGCTTTATTATATTAATTCAAAAAATATAACAAGTTCTGAGGATTTAGACGAGATAACAACGTTTTATGAAATAACGACAGGGCAGTTTAGAGGGAAATTTATTAGAAAGGAATTGGGTGACGGAAGAGTAGTTTTTGTCAATGATTCTGGGAATTGGCAGTTATGGGTTATGAAGAATTTTAACCCTGATAGTTTTAATAGAAGTAGAGGGCTCTCAAAATTATCAAGCATCTATTACGAACTCGAAGAGCATTCGGGCGTTTCACAGCACAACAACGCAATGCTGAGAAATGGCGCGCGGCCGTCAGGGGCAGTAATTCCAGATAGGCCAGAGGGCGCCACGGGTGCGTCTTTGACAGATGAACAGGTTCAATCATTAAAAAACAGCATTCAAAGTTTTTATAGCGGTTATAATAACGCTGGCAATGTGATGGTTTTGGATGGTATCAAAGAATTTAAGGAGCTTTCAAAATCTAATAAAGACATGGAATTTTTGAATTTACTACAGCACGTAAAAGAGCAGATTTACACAAATTTAAGAATCCCGTTACCGCTTATCAATGCAAAAACTATGACGCTCCGCAATTTTGAAGAAGCCAAATTCATGCTTTTTGATTTGAATATTATCCCTTTTGCAGTGTGTTATGCTGAAGAGTTAAATGAATTTTTGATGCCTCGACTTGATGACCCAGAGCGATATCGCCTTGTAGTGGACGTTGACAAAATTCCTGCAATGGAAGTTCGGAAAATGATAAAAATTGAAATGTTCAAAGATGATTTAACTAGAAATGAACGCCGGGAAATCCTCAAGTATAAACCAGTCGATGGCGCGGATATATTCACAGATCAAATGAGTGTTTTAAATTTAGCTGAGAATGCAAAAAATGAGCAGGACTTTATTGACTCTTTAATGGATAAAGGGTTTTCTGAATTAGAGGCAAAGCAAAAGGCGCATGATATATATGGGTGCCATTAATTTAACGCGCGAAGAAAGAGGAGTCCTTGCAGATCAATACGACCAAAACCGCAGAACATTTGAGAGAATACTTTCACGCGACCTGAATGCCTTTTTTGCTGGGCTTGGTCTTGACGTTTTCGCGTCTCTTTCTGTCAACCGTACTCAAATAAATTTCAGCGATTATATATCAGAACTCGAGGCTATTTTATTGAAATCGTACAGAAAAACAGGCGGTTTTTTTAGTTCTCACATACAAAGACTTTTAAAAGAATTAACCCCAAAAAGTCAAAATCACGAAGAATCTATAAATCAAATTCAAAATGAGAGGACAAATATAGAAGCCGCTTTGCTCCTGCTTTTGCTTGCATCATACAAGGATAGAGCAAGACGACAAGCTGGGTTTATTCTAAACACAACAAGGCGAATATTCAGAGAGACGCTTGCAAACGTACTGATAGAAATGGAAATGCAAGAAAGAGAATTATCTTCTCAGGAAATCGCCAAGGCTCATGCAAAGAAATTTAATGAACGTAATAAGCGAAGGGTCAGAACTATTGCAGAGACAGAAGTCGGTAATATTTCCCAATTAGCAATACAGGCTGAATCAGATGAGTTGTCGAAGGCGATAATTTTGGCTGGCATTATTATAAGACCATCTAAAACATGGCTCACAGTTGGAGATTCACGCGTTAGAAGAAAGCATAGAAACGCAAATAATCAAAAAAGAAAATTAAAAGATCCTTATTTAGTTGGTGGTGAAAGATTAATGTTTCCCGGCGATACAAGCTTGGGCGCAAGTCTTGGAAATATTATGAACTGTAGGTGTTCGTCAATAACTGAATTATAGTCTATTAATTCACTTGACTTTATGTAGTTTGAACTATCACAGTTATCAATATATAATAAGCTAAATATTAATAAAACTAATAGTGGGCAAATATGAAAACTTTAGAAATGCCTTTCGAGATAAAAAATATTGATGAAGAAAAAGGCACATTCGTAGCCTACGGAAGCACGTTTGGGAACAAAGATCATGGTGGAGATATTGTAGTAAAAGGTGCTTTTGCTAAATCACTTGAAGAAATTCCAGTAGATTCGGTATACATGTTTTACAATCATGATACAAAAGAAATTATTGGCGAATGGATCGACATTAAAGAAGATGATAAAGGATTATTAGTCAAAGGTCGTCTTTTTATAAATCAAATACAACGAGCAAAAGAAACCTATTTTTTAATGCTTAAGAAGAAAATAAATAAATTTTCAATAGGTTACAGTACTATAAAAAAGTCCTTTAAAAATGGGGCGAGAATGCTTCACGAGCTGAAATTGATAGAAGTTTCCCCAGTTACTTTCCCGATGAATGATTCGGCGGAGCTGTTAGGAGTTAAGAATATGAATATAGATGATATAGAAAATTTAAACTCTATAAAAGATATAGAAGGAGCACTTAGAGAATCAGGATTTAGCCAGAAAGCTGCTGAAACAATGATTTCAAAAGTTGCTAAATTTAAAAGAATTTCTAGCGAGGGCGAGCCTTGCTTGGACGACGAGGGAAAACAGAGCGATCCTGTGGACGCTGTCAAAGAAGAGCTAAAAGAGGCTCAAGAGCAAGAGTTTAAAAATACTCTTGATGAACTTATAAAATTACTGGATGATGTTAAATGAGTATAGAGATTGAAAGCAAGTCAAAAGAACTTGTAAATCTTATGGCAGATCTTAAAGAATTTTCTCAGAAGAAATTCAAAGAGCGCGAAGATTGGGGCGCAGAAATGGGCCAGACAGTAGAGCAAGTCAATAAAAGAATCAGCGACATAGATTCAAAAATGAAGGCTCTTGAAAAGAGAACGGCAAGAAACGCTGCAATTAAAGCCGAGAATCAAGGCATTGATAAGGAGTTGAAATCTCTGAATATTCTTTGCAAAGCTCGCGGAATGGAACCTCTGGAAAGTCCAGAGCAGTATTTAGAGGCAAAACAGGCAATGTATAAGGCTATATGCAGAGGTCGATTGTCCTTAAACGAGATTGAGCATAAGTCTTTAAACAGTGTTATTGACCCAGACGGTGGATATTTGCAAGTTCCACAATACGGTCAAGAAATGGTTAATAGAGTTTTTCAGGCTCGTCAAGTAATTGGCAATGTTGGATCAGTGAATACTACAACCGGCGTTTATAAGGAATATGTTGATTTTGAAGATTACGACGACGGAACCTATCAGGATCAACTTTCCTCAGCTCCTAGCGATTCAGGAAATCAAGATTATAACTTGCTAACTGTTGTTGCTGGCGACCAGTACTACCCGAAAGATTTTCATAGATCATTTCTCGAAGATATTGGCATAAATATTGAAGCTGATGTCATGGGGAAAATCTCACAGGGAATGGCTCGTAAAAATGCTGGCAAGGTTATTACTGGAACCGGCACATCTGGCGATGGTTCTATTCGCGGCATTAACACTTATGCCAATGGAACAACTTGGAAGACTGTAGAACAGATCACTTCAAATACAAACGATGCCTTAGATTGGGACGACGTTCTGGAAAAACTGCCCGCCGCCCTTTATGAAGACTTTATGGCAAATGCAAAATACTGGATGGCTAGAGCGTCATTCTATAGTCTTCTTACTGCTAAAGATGATCAAAACCGTTATCAAATAGGTGATTTAATCCAATTGGTTTCTGGCGATAACGTGTTGAAACCTGTGATCAATGGCCACGACGTTTTATTTGATGCTGGCATGCCTGCTGTCGCCGACGGTGCTTTGGCAGTGGGGTATGGTGATCTTGAAATGGGTTATGTGCTTAACAATAGGTTAGGTTTTAGCATCCACAGAAACGAATCAGACGCGGCAAAGGTTACATTAACTGGTCGTATGCGCGTTGGTGGTTCCCTTCGTAATGGTCAGGCTATTAAGCTGTTGGCAATTCAATAATAAGGAGAATTAGAAAATGTCTAAAGATTTAGCAAACAATATAGTTGTTAGAAACGCTTATGACGCTGCTACAGTTGCGTCTGATGGCGACACTAACGGAAATGAAATTGACATGAAAGGTTTCCATAGCGGTGCTTTTCTTCTTAGAGTCGGGACTTTAACAGATGGTACTTATACTCTAGGTATTGAAGAATCTGATACGTCCGGTTCTGGGTATGCCGATGTTCCGGCTGCTAGAATCATCGGTTCAGCTGTTGCGCTTGATGCGGCAAACGAACACGACAAACTAGGATTCGTTACAGAAAAAAGATATGTCAGAATGACCGTTACAGCTGCTTCAACAACCTCAGGGGCAGACGTTACCGGTCTCGTTGTTCTTGGTGGCGCAGAACAGGCGGCAGTTCCAACTCATGATGAAACAGCCTAATTAAAAAACATTGTCAGGGGCTCAATTTGGGGCCCCTTTCAAGAGGAAGGAAAAAATGCTGGTTAAATTTCTTAAGAATCACAAGTTCTATTTATCTGATGATCAAACAACTCTTCATAGAATATCTGAAGGCTCAATCGTAGAAGTGCCTTGTTTAGACGCAGAAAAATTTATTAAAAAGGGCGTTTGCTCTCCGGCTTCTAAAAACGTTGAAAATAAAATGAACGAAAAGGCTGTCGAAGAAAAAAAAGAAGCCCCCAAAAAAACAAGTAGAAGAGGACGCAAGCCGCGGGTAAAAAAATAACAATGTACAGAATTTTGAAAACCGCTCCAGCCGGAATGCCTGTCACTAAGGAACAAGTTAAGACTTATGCGTTTGGCAACACAGTCAAACTTGACAGTATGATTGATGATTTGATACCGGCGGCAGTTAATGCGGCAGAAGCGTTTACGGGCAGAGTTTTTGTTAATCAAGTGTGGGAAGTATACTATGACCGTCCAGAATTTTCTAACAATATGCAGCTTTCTACATTAAATGTAAACAGTATAGTTGCAGCAACAACATATTCTCTTGATAATACAGCGACTGTTTTAGATTCAGGCGATTACAGATTATTCAATGATCAAGTAATATTCCTTGATAGTAAAAGCTACTCGCCTGAAGGCTTTAGAGCTTTTCAATCAGTTATGGTTGAAGTTAATGCTGGGTATGGCGCAGACAGCACAGATCAGAGAAAAGACATCCAGACAGCAATTGCACAAATAGTTTACCATTGGGCTAAAACTGGAAACATGCAATCGACGGATTCCAGCCCTTTTGACATACCTATAACTGCTCAATATAAATTAAGACCCTACGTAAAAAGGACGCACTGGCTATGAAAAAAATTAGGATGTGTGAAACCGGTCGTTATAGCTATGACGGAAAGAGTATTATAAAGTTAATTTCAGGGAAAACCTACGAAGTTATTCCGGATAAACAGAAAAATAGAGAAGAAAACCAAATACATTCGTTTGTGGCAAAACAGTTTTTATTGAAAAATATTTGCAAAGAGATAAAAGCAAAAGGAAAAAGTAATGGCTAAGACTTTTAAACAGGCTTTTGACAGGATAGAAGAGGTTTTTGAAGGCAATACAGTTACATACCAGCAAAGGTTTGTTATTAAAATGGGGACTGAAATAGCAAAAAGCACTCCTGTTGATACAGGCGCTGCGACAGCTAACTGGCAGGGTTCAATTAATGCCCCTGATCTAAATCCAACTAGTAAATTAGATAAAAGTTACGCTGCAAGTCCTACCGGGAAAGATATAAAAAAAAGCGTCTCGTCCTCAAAATTTGGCGACACTCTCTATCTTTCAAATGGCGTAGGAAATGACAAAGAAGATGGTGGTTACATCGTAAAATTAGAGAATGGCCACTCAAAAAGACAGGCGCCACAAGGCATGGTGAAAATCAACCTTGCAAGATCTAAAGTCATATCAAAGAGGGCGCTTAAATGAGTATAGACACAATAGAAAGGCTTGTTGATTTTACTGAATGTGAAATATCTATACCGAATGGCTATTACGTTATTGACGCAAGCCTTAACGAGGGGTTGCCAGAGCAAGGTAGCGGTCCTTTTATTGTTCTTAATGTTGAAGAATTTAGTAATGACGTCGTTGCAGTGAAGAGAGCCGGCAGCGTCGGTTATCTTGAAGAGGGCGTTATCATTTACAACATTTTTGATGAGAAAGGTAGTGGCACCAGAGACCCTTATGTAATGATGGATGTTATTCGGGATTCCTTTAGAGGAGATTCTGACGCAGGTGGATACAAAAAGCTATATGATAGCGACAATGGAACTATCGCTTTTTATGAAATTTCACAGCGGCGACCAGTCGAGGTGAATAGGTCAAACTCAGGTATAGACTGGGTTAGGCATGATTTATTAGTTAGTTATGTAAAATACTATGACTCATAGAGTTATAAAATAAAGGAGTAATGAAAATGGCCAAAACTATTGGTTCAGGAAATTTGACCTTTGGAGGATTAACTGGAAAGTTTATCGCAGAAGGTGGTTTTGAAATAGACGGGAAAAGTGTACCTGAAGTTGAATGCACTGCTGACGATTCGGCAACTGAAGAATGGGGTGTAGGTAATGTCCCAGGATATGGACAGATGCGTGGGCAGTATAGAATACTAGCAACTTCAATAGATGAGCTTGATTCGCTAATTGGCACAAGTGCGACACTTACCTATACTTTTGAAATAGAGTCAAGCGGTAATACGACAAATGCAACTTTGGCAGGAACCGCTTATTTTATAGAATGCCCGATCAGTGCACCAAAAAATGGACTTGTCGAAGGTGCAGCAGTATTCAGATGGGAAACTAAACCGACTTATAGTAACGAGGCTGCTTAATGTCTTTAACAAAAGATGACCTTTGCTTTTATAATGAGTTCAAAAAAAAAGAACTTATTGAAGTTAAGATTAGTTCTTGGTCTGGCCCCGGGGATGGCGTAATGCATCTTCGGGGAATTAGCTATATGGAATATTGCAGGTTTATGAATGCAGCGATACAGATACAAAACCAGAGAGCTATGGGATCCTTTACAGAGGAGGCTAATTTTGAAAATCTTCAGCGCGCAGAGCATTACTTGATGAAAGCCTCAATTTGTGACCCGGCGGGTGAAAATATATTTAAATCAGATAAAGATTTTAATAATTTTTTAAACAATTTAGATATAGATTCTGCAAATGAAATATTATTCCATATTAAAAAAATGAATAACTTTTCTGGATCTTTTGCCAATCAAGAAGAAGCAGAAAAAATTCATAAAAAAAAATAAAAATTTTAAGGATGGATCCTACAGCTAAGCTTATTTTTGAATTAGCACAGCAGCAAAAAATAAGTATAAGTAAGCTCATGGGATTTAATAAAAATTGTTTATATTCTTATAACGAAATTTTATGGTGGATTGCGTACTCAAGAGTAAGACCTCTAGAAGCCGATAGGACAGATTTATTGGAAGCAAGAATCATGACTTCTTTTGCAGGCGGAGACGCAAAAGAATATATGATAAATTGGTTCGACCCGATGAATGACGAAGAGTATAAAAAACAATGCGATGCGGAAACCGTCGAAGAATTAAAGAGGCTTAATAATGTCGCGAATAATTGAAGAAATTATACTTGAAGTGTCAGTTAATGCAAATAAGTCAACCTCCGACCTGAAAGCCTTCAAAGGGGAGGTTGTTGGTTTAGATAATTCTCTAAATAACTCAACCGCTTCTACAAAAAACCTAACTGGTTCATTATTAAAGTTAGGTTCTGCCCTATTGGCAACAGCTGGCGCAATAGCATCAGTAAAAAAAGCTTCTGATACATCTCTTGAATTTGTTAAGATAGAAAACGCGCTTACATCCGTATTCCAAGAAAGCAAAAAAGTAAAATCAGAGTGGGAGTTCTTAAACAGGGTATCAGAAACTCTTGGTATGAATGTCTTGGGTATATCAAAATCATACGCTCAGCTTGCAGCGGCAACCAATCAAACAGTTCTTGAGGGGCGAGCCACAAGAGATATATTTATGGCTGTCTCAACCGCATCGACGGCACTTTCCTTGTCAGTTGATGAGGTCGAAGGTGTAATGAGAGCTTTTACACAAATTATCAGTAAAGGAAAAGTTCAGGCTGAGGAGCTTCGTGGACAAATAGGAGACCGACTGCCGGGAGCTTTTCAAATAGCTGCCAGAGCTATGAATACGACAACACAAGAGCTTAGTAAAATGTTAGATGAAGGGAAATTGTTCTCTGACGATTTTATGCCTAAATTCGCAAAACAATTAAAAGATGAATTTGCTCAAGGTGCCTTGGCAGCAGCAAATAAAGAGATTGCCAGCTTAAATCGCATTAGTAATGAATTAAATGAGACTTGGCGGCAGTTTGGTATAGCTGCCAACTCTTTTTTGCCTTTTATAGCAGATACTGTTATACCTGCTGTTACAAATTCTTTTGAATCTTTGCTAGACACTTCTTTGGATTTTGCAGAAAAAATACTGCCTGAAATTATACTTGTCGGTAAAGCTGTTTTTGAAGGTTTAGGCAACGTGATTATGTCTTTTGCACAAGTTGCAGGTTCAGTATTAGACACAATCGGGGAAGGGTGGAATTTAATATTTACTCAAATAACAGGTGATGAGAACTGGGTTGATCAAATCACTTTAGGTTTGACAGTCGCGGCTAGAGCGTGGCCGCAATTAATAAGTAATGCTTTTCTTAAAATAGGTAAGTTTATTTCCCAAATACTGGATCAAATTGCAAGAGGTTTTGATGTTGTTACAGACAGGCTGTCAAATATTCTCCTAGAAATTGGCGGGGAACTTGGTTTACTAGATAAGGAGACGGTTAAGCTGGCAACAGAAATCGAGATGGTTAATAAGGGGGACAATTTTTTTTCATCTTTAGCAAAAGAGCAAGAAAGACTGATACAAGAAAATAACGAAGTGATAGACACTTTTGCAAAAATAGCGATTGAAGACAGAAAGAAGCAAAGACAATCGATTTCAGGATTAATAGGAGAAATTAAAAAAAGAATTAATTTCGATATAAAAGGCATAAATCGCGGTCCCGTGAGCAGAAGAGAAAGAGCGCAAGAACAATCTAAAAAAGGGAAAGGAAAGTCTGTCAGTGCTGCCACATCTGCTGCCACAACTTCTTTGGAAGTGGGCACATCTGCTGCATCTGCATTTTTGCAAGATACCAAAGTACAGTTTGAGCAACTTGACGCGTTAAAACAGATTGAAAAAAATACTCAAAATCGACTGAAATTTGTTGCAAAAGGAGCCTAATAAATGGCGACAATTACAAACTTAGAGAGAGCTATAGACCCACCTGCACTAAATAGAGAAGGTAATATTGTCAGCGGGACTGAATTGTGGTGGTTGAATACAAGTTCTAAGGCCAGTCCGGTTGAAGCAGAGGCTTTATTGTCAGCTTTAAATTCTGGGAATCCTTATGGTTGGATGGTTCCTGGCGTTGATACACACCCAGACAATGGCGGAATTTATGCGACTTCATTCAGTGTAGAGAGAATGTCAAAGTGGACTGTTAAATTTCAAGTGACAGTAAATTTGACTAATGAAATTAATGAAATAAATCAAAATAGACGTGCTATTGATGCCGAGGCCATTTATTCTTACACAAATGTCGATACTCTTATTGAGGTTGATATAGACCCTATCGTAAATCGTGCCATTGCGGCCAGTAATGGCGAGGCCTATTTTCCTAAAGTTCAGCGAAAAGGCGTTGATAAAAGAATTGTCATAACAAGAAATGAACGAAAATACGATCCCCGTAGGGCGATACAGTACGAGGTTAAATTAAATAAAACTGAAATGCAGATACAAGGTAGATCATATCCTGCAAGGTCTCTTTTGCTTGAATCTTGGACTGGAGATCTAGCAATCGATAACGATGGTTCAGAATATTTTGTCGTTAAATATAGCCTTCTTTATGATCAAGGGGGGCATTTTATAACTTTAATAGATGCCGCAAGCGGTAGAGATAAAGTTGGAAGATATCCTCAAGTAAATGGATACGGTAATAAACCTTTTAAACTTGGAAGAGATGAAGCTGGAGACGGCGAGTACATGCGGCGAGCCGACCAAGAAAACCCAACTTTATTTTATACTCGTTCGTTTTACGTACATGAAGAAATTGATATGAGGTTTTTAAGGCTATAATGGCGCGTAAAGTTGGTTATTTATTTTCAACAGAAAGCGACTTGGATAGGTCTCTAGAAGCGACAAGACGCGTTTATACACTAAATTTTTCAAATGGGCAATTAATACAGCCGGGGCCGCCATTAATTGTTTTCGCTCAAGTTGATGTAGGCGGAATTCGCGCAGGCACTAACAATAAAAGAGCAACTGCAAAACAGGTTATCCCAGATGAAGTTACCGGGGGTTATATTAATCCCGGTGACGAAATTAGGTTCATATTTGATTCTGATAATAATACAAATGACCGGACTTATGGCGACTTATACTCAATGGAAGAGCTTGAAGAAGAAGAAGTGGTTCAGGTCGCAATCTATGAAGATGATTCAGAGGCTTATCAGTCTTTAGCACTTAAGCAGGCCTCGCCGTCAACGGCACTTTTTTATATTGAGATAACAGCTTCAACAAATATAAGCACATACACTGGAACCATTTACGACAATCCAATAGACCGGAACTCTGTAGAGGCTGGGGTGACTGTGAGAGCTTTACAGCATAGTGATGGCACCTTGCCAAATAGCGCGAGCGGGCAGGGTTTTTATTGTGTTTATGAAAAGGAAAACAACGTGTACATAATTGTCAATTATAGCGTGGCTTACGGCTCCTGATGGCTACTCGATGGGACGACCCCGCAAACTGGCTGTATGCTGATTGGTCCGACGCTACTAAACAGCCGCTTATTTCTCATTTGTGGGGTTCATTAAAGGCGGCCGCGGATGAACGCGCCTGCATGGTTGAAAATGTGCACGATACAAGCATTCCAGCGTCAAAAGAATTTCCAGATCTCAACAACGATAAAAGCGCGATTCTTTTTGGAGTAAATACGCCAAACAATGCTACAAGGATAAAAAATTCCATATATCCTTTTTCGTGTGTGAAGACTGATTCAATAAGCACATCAGGAACGGTTTCTGCTTCTGATATACCAGAAAATTTAACCCTTGCACAGCTATTAACTGGCCCTCTTTCTTATGCTTCAGGGACATTACTACATATGACAGAAAGCAGCTCCGGGGCTGATAATGCTCTATTTCAAATGGAATGGATAAAACAATGGTTCAAGGTAATGGATTATCCGCGTTATTATAACAAGCTGATACTAGTTGACAGCTTACCGCTGGGTGTTACTGAATTGCCTGAAATTACAAACGTTGAAAGACAAACACTTGAAATTGATCTAAGTTACACATATTCAGTAGCGACAACTACTTTTACTAATGCGTCGTGTATAGCGACTTATACAGATGGAAGCACATCTGATTTATACGTTGCAAATGATTTAAATGAATCCAGCCCTTTTTCAACTGTAACAGAATGTAGAGACTATGCAATAGATAAATATGATGAGGAAATCACAGACGCAACGAACTGGGCCGCTGTATCAAATAGTCAGCCGAATCTCCAGATAATTTCAAGTAAAATAAATTTTCAAACATTTTATCAAGATATCAGCTCTCCAGATCAAAGTATTACAATTCGTGTCCGCTTGGAAAATAAAAGAGTTAGGGTTAAATTTGCTGATGCATTTAGGCCAACTTCTCCTGATCGTTTTACAGCTGTTATAAAAATAAATTATTGGAAAGAAATTATTGGCTCGATTATTTGTGGAAATACACCTTACACGACAAACAACACTTGCGCAAGTTCTTATAATGATTTTGGGGATGGGCACACAGAAGACGAAATTACTTTCGTTACTGTTTCAAAAAATGTAGACGGTTGGTGGTATATAGAAAACACTCCTGATTTTACGACTCCAACGGTGCCAAGTTTGTCTGCTGAAGGAGAAAATGATCATAATCTATATTCAAACGTGTTGAAGTTCATGACCGCTGATATGCCAAATTTAACAACTTATGTTCCCAGTGTTTATTTTGATATGAACACGACTGACGGGAACAACTTTGAATTTTACACGCCTTAATTTTCAGAGAATATTGTGAATTTATCGTCTTCAATAATCATTTTATAAAAATTATCATAGGGATCTAAATAGTACCCGTCTTTTATTCCGACTGCTTCACACCTCAAACCTTCTGATATAATCCAGCCTTTATCATTGATTGGATAAAATCCGCGTTTTTCCTTATAAAATTCACACATTACTTTTAACTGTTGAATATCTGATTTTATTTGTGCATCTGCGCTCTTTTTTAAAACTTTAGACATAGAGCTTGAGCCGATGCCAATTAATATTATCAGTATAGCAACTGCGAACATTATTTCTATTAAAGTGAATTTATTAGTGCCCATGCAAGCCTCCCCATTGATATACTTAATGTAATTAATAAAAAAAAGGCTACTTCGTGAAGTGCTCTATTTAGTATATTCATTTCCTATTTCCCTATTTTGTTAATACTTAAGAATATTAATACCCTTTTATACATATGCAACTTATAAAATTACTCCTTTTTTGTAATAATTTATATACATTGAAAAAACCAATACAAACTGTTATTATAATTAAAAAAACTAATACAAGGTAAACGAATGGATACGCCAGTATATACGGTTCAAATAACAATAGGAGGTGAAAACCAAACCACAACTTCAAAAATTGGCAGCGTTCTCCCTCAAGAAATCAACCTTAGGCAATCAGGTTCGCTCATTGTAACTGCTGTAGATTCTGCCGGGGCTGATTTTGACTTATCCTCATTAACAGGGACAGAAGCCTATGCGAAACCATTTAACAGCTCAGAAGTAAAAGCGAATTTGGGGACTGGGGTTATTTCAGGAGCAGGAAATAACATTTATACAGTTAGCTGGACAAAAGATACCTTACCCGCTGGCTGGTCAACTTTTGCACAAGATCGTGATGGTACAATAATTATATGGACTGAGTTTGAAGAGACAGGTACAGCGGATTTTTATCAATGGGATACAAGAGTTAATGTTTTCGACGGCGACTATGAAGGTGACGCATCCACTTTGCCGGTTCTAAATTTAGTATTTTATTACAATCCAACTTATGAATATGACAATACAACCACAGACGCCGACCCTGGTGCTGGTAAATTCAGGCTAAATAGCACAATTCTTGCAAGCTGCAATGAAATGTATGTTGCAGACGACAATCAGCAGGGTGTTGACCTTCAAACCTACTGGCAGGGCTTGACAATTGGCTCCCATTTAGTTGTAGGGAATCCGAATGTTAAGCTTGAGTCTGCCTATTTTACTATCTCTGGAGCTCCCACAAATAATACAGGATATACGACAGTCCCTTTAACATATGTTGACGCTGGTACAGTCTCTTTGACCTCTGGTAATATTTTCAGCATGAATATTGATGGAGCGGCAGCAAGTAGGGAATTCGGAATAAATTATAATTTTGATTCAAATGTAGCAGACGCCGCCCCTAGTTCGGGTGATTTTCGATTAAATAATGCAGCTCCAGCTTCTACTACTTTTATTTATTTCGCTGATGACGATAAGGGCGGCGTAAACAATTCGGCTTATTTGCAGGATTTGAAGACAGGGGATTTTATAAGATTTAATGAATTCTCAGTAATAGCGGCGGCAGCAAGTTATACTGTTTCCGGAACTCCTACAAATGCAACAGGATACACAAAAGTTCCTGTAACCTATGTCGATTCTGGCGCTGGTAGCTTTACGAATGGGAACGCTTGCAGCTTCTTTATAGATTCCAAAGCGGGAGATTTGGTCAATGATACCACGCCACAATTGGGCGGCATCCTCGATACAAACTCAAATCAAGTCCGCTGGAGTAAAGGAGCAGACATTGCGAGTGCCGCGGCTCTTTCTCCCGGAACCGATGGTAACTATTTCGATGTAACCGGCACGACTTCAATAACGTCAATAAATGCGCTGGCTGTTGGCACTGTTATAAAACTTCATTTTGATGCAGCCTTGACGCTAACACATCACGCGACAGACTTAATTTTACCCGGTGCCGCTAATATAACAACTGCGGCAGGAGATGAAGCGGAATTCATTGAGTATGCTACGGGTGATTGGCGGTGCATTAATTATCAAGTAGCGGCCACGGCTCCCGGTGGTGGTGCAGGCTCCGGATTCCCTGATACTGACAACGATAAAACCACGGCTTATACAGTACTTTCCGGCGATGTAGGCGAAAACATAGTTTTTTCAGGACTTTCAGCAAATGTTGATTGTACGCTTGATGTTAGTTTACTTTCATTGGGTGATATTTTAGGCGTTGTAAATGAAGATAGCACGTATTCAGTGCGCGTTGTAGTGTCCAATACGTCAACCATGACGCTGAGAAGCATAAAAACCGATGAATATCTATGGCAAGGTGAAACGCTTCTACTTGGCGGCGATACGTCAACAAATGCAAGATTTTTATCGAGGACATAGCGTGAAGGCAGAAAAAATATTCGACCAGACTTTCACAGCTCGTAACTTTAATACAAGCCCTTTGACTATATCAGGGCTTGAGGGTGACCTATACGATTATAAAATTTTGTTTTGGTGTGATGCTGCAAGCGGTGACTCAATAATGGAAATTACTTTAAACTCAGATACTGGATCAAACTATCGAAACTATGAAATGAAAGGACTTTCCACCACCGCAAGTGCGGCTGTTGGTGACTCTGACACAGCCATTGAGCTACAAAACCTCTTAGGCACTGCAAACCCTAACTTGTTGATGATGGCTATTACTGGAAGTTCAGGAGATGAAAGATATATAGATTCAATGTATGCCGCTGACGGGGCGATATTAAAGCAGAGTTCTTATTGGACAAATACAGCCGATGCAATTGACGAAATAACCTTCACTGCTGCAAGTTCTGTTACAGCTGACGCCCACATAATCGTCTACCGCACGCTAAAAGAAGCCAGTCAGGAAAAGTGGGAGCTGATGGAAAAACAAATAGTCAGCAGTCAGAATATAAATGGTAATGCTACTCCAGTTAATTTCACATTAGATGGCGACTCTGATATAACTTATAAAATAGATGTAGAAGGGTCTTATGATTCAACAGCTCTTGACCTTGGGTTTCAGCTTAACTCTGATACATCATCAAATTATAAAAAGCAGTCACTTAGAAACAACGGAACTATAGGTGCCCAAAACTTCAATGACTCATATGGTGAAGTTCAAAGGAGCCCCGTAACAACAAATTTAATTGCATCAAGCTTAATAATTAATGCAGAAAGTGGTGTAAAAAGATTAATAACATCAACAAGTTCCGCAGCCGCCTCAACTGGCAACCGCCAATTGAGTGCTGCTACTTGGTGGGATAACACCGGCAGTAATTTAATATCTATTGATATAGGTCAATTTCAAGTACCCGCAACATCTACTCCGTGGACTGGATCAATCAAACTCTACCGCAGCCGCAATCCCAAAACCATCGGTGAGACTTTGCCTTTTGAAATGGTGGAAGAGGTTGCAGTGTCAGGAGACTTTTCTGCAGGCCATACCTTTTCGGGTCTTAGTGGTGATGATGTTACGCTTTATAAAATAGAGGGCTTATTTTCAACAGTCGGCAATGATTTAAGGCTACAACTAGATGGCGATACGGGCTCAAATTATGAAGAGCAATATTTAAAGGGTGTATCATCAACGGCCAGCGCGGCAACCACCACTACTACTTTTGAATTATTATGCGATGCAAGCGCATCAAAAGTGGCTTACTTTGAATATTATTTATATACAATTTCTGGAGAGAATCGTCCATCGCTATTAAGAGTTGGGCATGGCGAGGATTCAGTAGAATTAAAGGCTCACTGGTGGAATAATACAGCGGATGAAATAAACTCGATAAAGGTTTATGCAAGTTCAACAACGACTTGCACCGGCACTTTAAAGCTTTCAAGATTAATATAAGGACGTAAATACATGAAAACAAGATATTTAAAAGTAATCGGCGATATTGCAACGCCTTTGCCCGATAGGCTTCAAGACGAGTCAACACATAGCCTTGAATTAAGTAATGCGAATTACGATAAATGCACGAATGCAGATTATTTCATCGTCGAAAACGGCGTTCCTAGGATGCGCACGCAAACAGAATATGACGCACTTAAACTTGAGCAAGAAAGGGCGCAGGCCAAAATAGATGCTTGGTTGAAATATAGAGAAATTATAAACGATGTTTATATTGAGTCTGAAGGTGAAAAATATGCTTTTGACCAAATGAGTTTACTTCTTTTTCTATCGCAATTCACGCACACAAACGGATCTGGATTTGCTTGGAAGCCAAAAGGGAAGTCAAAAAAACAATTAACCCGTCCTCAACTTGAGGCCATTTTTGCGACTCTTACAACAGTTATAGAGTCAGCTTTTGATGCTTACGACCTAGACAGGACAGACATACTTGACAACGACAATTTCACTATGAGCAATTTAGACGCAGTCAAGGCAGTTCAGGACGCTATAAAATGATCTCCCTGGGGATACATTACCGTAAAATTGCGCATATAAAATACAAATATGAAGCGGTGAAAAATTTTTGGGCAATTACTCAAATACTAGGCTATGATATTGACCATAAATACTTTAAGCTTGAGCTAGACGGCGCGCTATTGATAAAAAGGGGCTACATGTGCGATGGTTGCAGCGGCGTAACTCTTGACGATTCAAGCAATTTACACGCATGTTTTTTGCACGATCCACTTTATCAAATGTTGCGAATGGGCAAACTTTCACTTGACAAAAAAGAATTTGATAAAAATAGAAAGTTGGCTGATTTAAGCTTTTATGAACAGCTGAAACTTGACGGAATGCCTTGGTTTAGGCGAACTTATTATTATTACGCCGTTAGGATGTTCGGTAAAAAATATGCGCTTCCGCGTTAAATTAAAAAGGCCGAAAAATGCATGAGTATATTTTAGAGTTTTTTATTGTTTTAGTTGGCGGGGTATGGGCAGCCCTGAAGACGTGGAAAGACAAAGCTGATAAACTCGATATTATAACAATTGTAAACAAAAAAGCGGAAGAAATAGAAGCAGATTTTGAAGAAAAAAAGAGCAATATAAATTCAAGGATAGACTTAATTGAATCAGAGATAAATAATTCAAAATTAACATTAGAAAAAATTAAAAACATATATAAAATACTTGAAAAACAGTCAGATATACTTGAAAAAGGATTAGACAAGCAAGAAAAAATAACAGAAAAACGTATGCAGGAATTAAAAAATATGGTTAATGAAGACACGAAATACCTACGGGAAAGGGTGCAAGAGTTATATAATCGCAAACAGGACAAGAAATAATGGGCAAAATATTAGTTCTTGAAGATAAAGCAATAGATAGAGAGTTAATTAAACATTTGCTTGAAAATAAATTCCCTGACTATGAACTTATAGTCGAAGAAAGTGAGATGGCCTGCTTTTATACACTTGCCCTTGAACGTCCAGATTTTTTAATAACGGACTGGGAGTTTCCGCATAATTCATTAATAGAAAATGACCAAGTTTTTAACAGGATAATAAAATTTAAAGGGCTGGTAATTATTTACTCTTGTCATTCAGTTAATAGAATTAAGGGTTTAATAGCAAAAAAGCTTGGTTACATTCCTAAAAATTTCAGGATTGTAAACAAGCTTCAAAAAGGCGGTTTAATTGATTCAATAATTCGTTATAATTCTGAAAAAGAAAATGGCTTAATTGCTTAGATTTCCAATAGTCTTTTCTAGTTTTTTGTACTGTGATTGTACATAGATATCGATATATTTACGCATGCTTATTTCCTCATGACGTGCCAAGATTTTGAGCTTGTTTCTTGTGTCTAATTTAACCCTAATACGTGTGTCTGATTCGTATGCCTTCATTTAACTAACTCCTTTAGATATTGCATAACCCGCTATAGCTAAAGCGAATACAGCGGCTAAACTTAGGTCTACAAAAGACCACTTTTTTAATTTCCCGTTCTCTTTTTCCATTTCGTCGCGCTCAAACAATAGCCTGTTTATGTATTCTTCATTTTTTAGTATTTCCTTCTTTTGTTCTTTTATTGTTCTGTATAGCTTTATGTTTTCCTTTTCTGATTTATGAAAGCATTCTCTATAATTTCCGTTGTACCCAGTTCTATTCATTTTTATCTCACTATTTATCTGGATATTTTTCTACAAATTTCGCGCATATCTTCAATAAATGAGTTGCAAACGTCTTTCATTTTCTGCATTTCTTCTTCATCCCGCTGTATTACAGTAATATGCAATTTTTTAGGTTTAAAATTAGGGTGATATGAGGCGAAAACGGCCCATTCTGCACCTGTTACAAGCATGTGATGCCGTATTTGCCAATAGTAGCTTTTGCTTTGCGTGTCTGATTTAAGATTTATAGCAGGCTCTTGATCAATCATTTTAATGTGACTATACATATAAAAAGGGCATTTAATTTCAAGCGCAGTCCCTCTTGACATTGCATCCGGGCTGCTTGCAACAAGGTTATTAAAGTCAGAGTTTATTAAACCCACCTTTTTAAAATCCCACTTTTTTAGGTCATTGACAGCTTCAAGAGCTTCTGGCTCATATTCATGCCCCCAGTTTGCGTATCTCTCAGGGATTGGATCGGATTCGTCAACTCCAGCAAGGTACTCAATCGCTTTTTTATAGAGTAAATTTTTATAACCCGTTGGCTTTCCACCTCTCACGCCTGGCATTATTTGTCCAACGATTGATCCAGTAATCTTGCCCATCCTTGCAGCAAACCACTCATCTGATAATTGCTCAAACTCAAGCTCTCTTTCTTTCCACATTTTTAAATATCCTCCGGAGCTTTAAAACTTAATTCTTCTTTGGGCATTTCAAAAGAGAATTCCTTTTCTTCTATTGTCTGCAAAGATTGCGCGTTTTCTGCCGACATTGGCAGCCATTTTGAAAGCCTTCTGAAAACAGTTTTCTTTGCCATTTCTTCAAAGTCAGTCACCCATGGGCCACTATTGCCAGATTTAGATCTTTTTTGGATTGCGCGGATATCGTCTAAAGTCATAATCTCGGACTTTGTGCTGCCGTCTTTCATTTCTGCGTAGGCGTAATAAATATAAGCTTTTCCACGTTCTTTTTTAAAGTCTATTTTGTGGGCAATAATCTTGCCCGCGTTGTATTCAAATTCATCATTTTCACATACTTTATCAGCATGAATAAGAGAAACTTTCCCTGTGCGCATTATCAAGTCAACAAGACCCTTATAATCGATTATTAGTTGACAGGTTTTTCCATACGGTATCAAGTGCGCGCGTCTTCCGTCTGGCTCTATGCCTAACTGGGCACAGTCTATAAGCGCAGACATAAAGCTGTTTCTGTCGCACTGCATTAACTTCTCATTTTTTGTTATTGTTGTCATGGCGACACGCAAAAACCGCTCAGGCGTGCAAATCGAAGGCAGGGCTTTTTCAATCTGAGACTTGACCACGTCTGTGCCTATGAATTGGCGTAGATTCATGGGCGTTTCTTGCTTTTTGATTTCTTGCTTTTGTTCAGTCATTTTTTTTTCCTTTTTTTAAAAAATTCCCTTTTTTCTTTTTTCGGTGCTATTGCATACGATAAAACAGCCAATAGCGCGAAGTATAGAATATAAATAACCATTAAAAAATTTCTGGTGGCTCGTCTGTTAGGTCTTTTTCAGGCATTTTATTTCTCTCGCTGCCCCATGTATCTATTTGTAGATACTCTTTACCTTTTTTACTTTTTTTGTAGTCAATATAAACAAAACCATACTGGTTGAGATTGCCCTGCAAAAGCGCCAAATCATCTTGATTTAATGATATTTGTCTTTTTATCCATTTTTC
>Ga0070746_10000586_pt1 | contig 21791 bp, 28 predicted proteins | sample VirMetDEL_Mar_21_FD_77016 | JGI IMG/M metagenome (GOLD analysis project Ga0070746, IMG submission 77016) | Aqueous microbial communities from the Delaware River and Bay under freshwater to marine salinity gradient to study organic matter... | ecosystem: Environmental > Aquatic > Marine >...
CCCAGTCAGTGGAGAATACTGCGCTATTCAGTGTGTCACCAGTAACACCAAGTTTACCTCTATTACGATGGATGCGCTGGATGGAGACACCATTGACTCCAACGTCCATTTCCCCGCTGGTTTTACTATCTTGGGGAACATCAAGTCCTTCACCGTCCACACTGGATCAGTGATTGCTTATAAGTCGGTAACCTAACCTAGATTCAGGATGAGTTGGGCACAGGCCATATCAGAAGTTAAGCCTGAGTTGCTTCGGTGGGCTGTAAACTACTTTGGCCTAGCTATTGTTTTGGGGGTCTGCTCTTGGCTTCTTTGGGGTGAGTATCAAGATCAGATCGATGCTAGGTTCGCATCTATTGAGCGTGAACTGACTAGCTACAAAGACAGAGTCGGGTTCTTGGAGGAGGATGCCCTCCATCGTAGGACTATTGAGGCAGAGGAACAAAAACAACGGGCTGAATTGTTCTCAGCCATTGAGCGACATTTAGATTCGATCAGCCGTTCAAACTAGCTTGAACCTGTTATTTTTCTCTCTACCATATCCTGTATGAGAAAGATAAAATTTGCAGGAACACGAAGAAGCGGTAACCACGCGGTTCTGGCGTGGATAGCTGAACGATTACCGGAGGGCAACACCTTCTTTATAAACGATGTACGTTTAGGCGCGAATTACTCCGACAAGAAAAAGTCAGACCGGCTCCCAACTAAAAGGATATGTCGTAGAGGAAAAGCGAGCCTGATCCTAACTAGCTATGAAGATAGGAGTTTACCATTAATCAACAACCACGAGCCATTAGTTGATGTGTTACACACTGGTGAAAAGAAGGTTCTAATTTTAAGAGACGCATTCAATAATTTCGCTAGTAGGTTGAGATACCGAAAGAATGGAAAACATTTTAAGGAAGACGACCCGACAAATGGGCCACCTGATTCGTCTAAGATATGGGTAGAGTATGCTAAAGAGTATATAGGGGTGACCGAAGCACTAAAGGGCGACGTAGTTAAGGTTAACTACAATTCTTGGTTTTCCGATCCAGACTACAGAGTATTAGTAGCGAACTCTCTGGGGTTGGTCCCTTCACCAGAGCCATTTGAAAGAGTGCCCGGATATGGGTTTGGGAGTTCATTTAGTAATACAGGCAAAGACGGCAGGGCATCAAAAATGCGTGTCCTAGACAGGTGGAAATTGTTTTCCAAAGACCCCGATTACCTTGAATATTTTAATGAAGAAGTAATAGAGCTGTCTAGAGAAATATTCCCCGAGATACGAGGGCCGTTCGATTGATCAGGATTGAGCAGACGACCCACATTTGAACTTGCACTCCGCATAGAATAGAAGGAAACTGGATGTAACGAGAAATGAAGTTAACTATAGCAAATACCTTGTATGGGGCCAACAACCCCGTGATAATCGGAAATGCGGGGGGAGGTGGCTCGCCGAGTTCCTCTAGCTCAACGAGTTCTTCGAGTTCAACGAGTTCTTCGAGTCCAATGAGTTCTTCGAGTTCAATGAGTTCTTCGAGTCCCATGAGTTCAATGAGTTCAATGAGTTCAATGAGTTCAATGAGTTCAATGAGTTCAATGAGTTCGCCGAGTTCTTACCAACCTTAATGTCGATATGCCAATCAATTTTGGAAACCAGCCTACCCCGAAAAGGCAGAGAGTCCTTACCTTTGTCAGCCCTAATGTAGGTGACATATTATTCTATGAGACGGTTGACACCCAGAGGGTAAAAGAGAACATACCTTCTTACGGGACAGCCCACCCAGATACAACTAATTGGCCCAACCATGAGCTTGTCTATGTGCAGCAGGATAGCGCAGAGGGTCAACTTTACCGTTATTACTATGCCGCTAACCGGGCATCCCAAGACGACTACAACTACGAATTACGAGATGGCTCTGAGCTTACGCGGACTTACATTGTAAAGAGAAGTGAGTATCCATCTAGTCTAACCCCACCCGCTGGGGGAACCCTTGACAGTGTATTCACAGACTATGGATTCGTAGGTGATACTATTAAAAGTGTAGGTGATCCTCTGTCTGGAGTTTATATAGCAGTCCAAAGAAGATTTGTAGTTCCTCAAACTGTTGATCACATATACGACGCTAATCTAGAAAGTAACATCAAAGTTACCAAAACTATCGTTCCATCCGGGTATGACCTCACGACAGAGGGAGTTACTAATTCGCCCGGAGACACCAACGAAGTTCGCCACGGGAATAACTTTCACGATATCCTTATTAACCAAACCATCAAGGACAGTGAAGGAAACATTGCGGACAGAGATCTTGAGACTGTCTACGGGTCGCAAAAGTATGAGGGAATACCTCAAAGGCTAGACTCAGTTTCTTTCGATTTCCTTGCAGCTTGGCAGACAGGAACTAATTCTAATGGTGATACGACAGGCAACTATTCTGAAGATAACACTGCCGAGTTTCCAGTCACTGCTCCGTCGTCTGGCCCCTTTAAGACTAAGATACAGCGGACTTTAACTACAGCCCCTCAGACAAAAGTAGACTCTATACTCTCTTCGGCTACGCTATTACCCAGACCGAAGAGACAAGATGTGTCCTACAAATATGTGGGATATAGTACGAACCCACCAACGGCACAAGCGTCGGCTAGGCAATACACTCTCCCTGCCGCTATACACGGCCCTATTACGGTTGCAATAAATGGAGTGGTCAATGGTTCTTCAACTTCTCCTACTGGGATAACCATAGAGAGAGTCTTTGAGCCAACTTCACTTTCCGCGACCCCCGGATTTAACGGGACTGATTTAGTTGGTGATTACTTGATAAATGTAACGGTGAGGCAGACTAGCCTCGACTTATTTATTGTGGAGTCCACAGAATTGCAACTAAACGGAGTATACTCGTAGATTAATGGCCGAAGACTTCCAGTATTCACAAGTTAACGCGAGTGCCCCCGAAGAATCTTTTGGGAATCTGTCTGGGGTGGAGACTCAGATCCCCAACCCGGATCTCGTTTACGGCCCGTTAGAAGTAGGGCCGTGGCCGGATAACCCAATCGTAGACTTCGCCCCTATGGGGCTGTTCATACAAAGAGACGCCCCAATTTTTGGGAGCGGTAGTAGTTCTAGTTCTAGTTCTAGTAGCAGTTCTAAGTCTACGGCCATTGTCCCATGCTCATGGAACGAAACGGGATATACCGCGTTATTTATTGCGGAGATGCCAGAAGTCAGATTCGACGACCACGTTGAAATATCTCCTACCAAAAGGTTCAGTAAGACCCCCATAGACTTTAAGTTTTTAGAGGTCTGTGAACCGGACTCAGTTAAAGTGATTTCAGCTATAGGCGACACGGGTAGTGTCCGTTATGCTAGAGTTGAGGGACAAGAAATAATCTTGTCTCTGCCTCTGTTTATGAGACCCAAAAAAGTTTTTGTTCGACTAAGCGGGATACGTCGCGGTTTCCGAAATCTTAGATTTCCAGATAGGACAGAGAACCAGTTCAATCACAACGAGAAATTTATTAACTCGGCATATCCAGATAAATGACATGAGTTCTAGTGGCGGTATTTATGGCAGCCCCAGCACTTCTGGTAGCGTGGGGAGTAGCAGTAGCAGCAGTAGCAGCAGTAGCAGCAGTAGCAGCAGTTACGGATCTCCAAAGTCCTCTAGTTCTGTTTCTTCTCCGGCGGGTTCTTCTGGGACTCCTTAAGTAAGGTATTGCTTTATATTTGACCAGATTATCTCATTTACGGTGGGCGAAGCTCCCCCATCAATGTATTTCCTGATCGCTATAACTACGTCGTCCGGGGTGATCATATCCATGCACTTCGGGATGGCTACCCCACTACCAGATGTTACAGGCATACTACAAAGGCTAGAATCTTGCTCTGACCCGTCATTTCTAGGTTCGACTCTCGACTTCCAACAACCCCCTGATCGGCAACAGGAAAGCATACCTTGTGTATGGAGAAACTGGTGGCTGGGGTAATGTTCCCAAGAAACAGGTTCGCGACCCCCAGCAATAACTACACACGGCCTAGCTGGAAATTCACTGTTTTTAGTTGGTATCGCCGCAGCCATGTGCATAATACCTGTTACGGGACAGACTACCCCCGAGCTATGGTAAACTAACCGCACAAGTTGACGGTTGTCTGTCTTACCTCGCAAATCAATCGCGCCTTTTAAGGGAGGGTGGTGGTGGTCGTTAGCCCCGACTTGGACAAATAGTATCTCCCCTTTCAAGTCATCGACAACTTTTTGGTATTTTTTATTGTCCCACCACTTGCAGGTAAAATCGTATTTACCTCCAGATACGATGATCCAGAAAGGGACTTCATATTTTGTTATGCTTTGAACTTGGTTTGTCCATTGTTTCTCCTCATCAGATAAGTGTATGTCCCCCTTGAACTCCGTCACAGGTATGGGCATATTCAGCTTATCTGAAAGAAATTCGTGGTAAGCTTCTATGAAGTGCCTAATCCTCCAGTTACTTTCGTGGATCGCTGGATACTTTAAGGTGATTGTTTCGGACTTCTCGGTTGGGCCGAACTTATGAATATTTGGGTTGTGGTCGAATATCTCAGACGCAGTCCCCCGGTAGTCTAGCTGAAACTCCCCCGGATACTTTCTGTGGATGTCTCGAAAAACTGCCGTGCTAACCACTACATCCCCCAGACTTAGTTTATTTTCTAGAATTATCTTACGCATAGAGTCATCTTTTTTAATATTGAAATTGCATCTTAATACACTACTTTACGACATGGCTCAAACTGTCGCTTCTTTATCGACATCACTGTCAACTTACATACCTCCGGGTGAAACTTTTGTCAATTACTTGAACTTGGCTTTGCCGAGGCTCTACTCTATGGGTTACTGGCGAGATCTCATGTATGAATACACGATCTCGACTACGAACGATTACTTCGCGCTTCCATATGAAGCTGAGTCCGTAGTCTCTGTAGTGGTTGACGGTTTCCCTGTTGATATGAATGCGAGGTGGCAGGATTACCGCACGAGCGGTCGTTTTGTGAACAGCCCTGATGAAATATATGGGGTCGTCGACGATGGGTTACACCCCACCAAGGTTGATCTGAACACAACCAAGAGATACCAGATTAAAGTCGAACCAATATCTCCTAGAACTACCCTCCCTAGTGACGGGTCTGTGTTTGTTACTTACGTCCGCTCAGATGGCACGAAAGTAGAACACGAATTTGATTTGGCTGGCGCGGCCTCGATGTCAACCAGCGAAACATATGACAACGGAGCTACCTCTGTTGATGTTATCCGGTTCGATGGGGTTCCAGACTTTGTGGAGGTAAAAGCAACAGAAATCGATGAGCCTAGTTCTAGTTCTAGTTCTAGTTCTAGTTCTAGTTCTAGTTCTAGTTCTAGTTCCAGTTCTGATTCCAGTTCTGATTCCAGTTCTGATTCCAGTTCTGATAGCTCTAGCTCCACTAGCTCTAGCTCTAGCTCTAGTTACATTAGCTCCAGTCCTAGTAGTTCTAGTAGTTCTAGTCCCGGCGCGATCCCTTAAATTTAGCCCATCAGCAAAATTCACTAATTTAACCATATGGAAACACTGACTCTCGCAAAAGGACGGGGAAACGACGTATCCCGATATCGGAGGTTCCGTTTTGCTAACTCACGGGCTACACAGAAGCACATCGCGCTCCTGTTGAAGCGAAGGTTTTTTCCTCTTCTCGACAACACTGATATAGTTAATCTATCTAATATAAATGTCGTAAAGCACTCCTTGTTAGCGACGGTGGCTGAAGACAACTCCGACACAGAGAGATCCAACTTTCATTGGGGTATGTGTAAAATGATCCTCGACGAGGAAAAAGATGCATACCGTGGTATGGCTAAACCTAAAGTTAATCTTGACCCCTCGGGACAGTCGGGTCATAGTATTAGGAACATTTTGTAATGACTATGAATAAAGAATCCATCCTCGGAGTAGTAAGACACATTTTGACTTTTGGCGGCGGACTGCTTGTGTCGAAAGGTGCGCTAGATGAGCCTATGATGCTTGAAGCAGTTGGTAGTGTTATCACACTGATTGGTATTATTTGGTCCGTTCGACAGAAAGCTAAAAAGTAGTAGATGGGGGCAGTCCTGTCAGCAGTTACATCGGCATTATCTGCCGTTGCCTCATACTACAAGTTTGTTTTTCCTCTTCGGGAAATGCGCTCGATACAGCGAGAGATCCATAAATATGAAGATGAAATTTATCGTCTCGGTGATCACGCTACCCCTGCTGACAAGTTGCGTATCGAAGTCATCGCTAGAAGAAAGCGAGACGCAGAAGAACAACTCCGCACTTTACGATCCACCTACTCTGACTCTGATAAAGGGTAAATCCTACCAGTTCAAGGAGGGTGTCTTAAAGGGCCGGGGCCAAAAGTTCCACTCCCACTACAGCTATGTAATGGCTTTACTAACCGGAAAACCGTATGGACAAGAATGACCTATATACGCTCCGGTGGCATCTCAAAAATTGGACAAGTGACAGCCACGCCAAAGCCCTGAGAGTCGTCAACCGATTGTTGGGCGAGTCTGCGGCAGTTGATCGAGAACACTCTCCCTCGTCAAATAATAGCTCTAGTAAAAGATCCAACCAGCGGTCTCTGTGGTATTCTCAAGCAGAGACAAATTTCCCCCCGTCTAAGACAAGAGGGAGGTATCCGAGCGGTGGTCCAGAAGGAGCAATCGTCCACTGGACGGCTGGTAGAGAAAACCAGAGCCTAAAGTCCGCTTTGTCTTATCAGGCAAGGCAGGGGTTCACCTATTTTGTAATCGACGAGGATGGTAACGTAGGGCAAAACTTCCCGCTGAATCAGTGGGGTTACCACGCGGGTAAGAGTTACTATGATGGCTTGGGGTCATACGTTTCCAACAGAGTGGTCGGCATAGAAGTCATATGTCCGGGTCATTTGGACAAACGCAGGACCGCTTGGTTCGACCGGACTGAACCATACCCTGAAGGTAAGTGCCGCCTAGAAGTAAGGAAAAACAAAAATATCGCCCCCGGTTACTATTACAAGTTTACCAACGAGCAGGAAAACAGCTTAATAAAGCTGCTGCTTTGGTTGTGGGATCAATACGACTGCTTCCAAGTTCCTTACATCCTCGGCCATGATGAAGTTTCGCCCGGAAGGAAAGTAGACCCCGGCGGCTCCTTATCGTATACTATGCCAGAGTTCCGGTCTAAGATTAGTAATCTACTCAATAACGTAAACAACGATATAGAATAAAGACATGCCAGAAAACGATACCTTCCAACAAGCGGTAGAGGAATCTATTTCTAAAGGAAAAACCGTCTCTTTAGATTCGAGACTAGGCCAGTCTATAGCGAAGAAAAATAATCGCGATAATGTAGTGATTCCTCCCAAACAAGAACCCAAGACAGAAAAAGAACCCGACGCAGCGGACGAATTATATGATCTAATCAAAACAAAATGGGGTCTTGGAGCAGAAGTGGCACTATCCACATGGGCTTCTGGGAAATCCGAGGGGCTGGGGATAAAATTTCACGTAGATAAATATGGCGATTTTGTATCTGAGATTACAAATGACGGGAGTCTTACTATCATGGGGAATAAACTAACCAAAAAAGAAGCACTAGAAAAGATTAGGTCCAAAGTTCTGAACTCATCAAAAGAAGAAACAGACGAAACCGCCGAAGACTAACCAGTTGGTAACATGAACTACCCCAACCCCAACTCCAAACCCAAAAAACCAGATCGCAAAGCAACGATCAAGAAGGCTAAGAAAAGTAAACCCACTAAAAAATACTAAAACCATGCCCCGAGGCAAGACATCGCGACGAGCTAAAGTAAAGAAAGCTAGGAAAGATGCCTGTTACCACAAGGTAAAAGGGCGTTATAAAGTGTTTCCATCCGCATACGCTAGCGGGGCTATAGCCAAGTGTCGTAAAGTTGGGGCTAAAAACTGGGGGAATAGCAATGCCTCCAGTTAGGAAAACAAAAGAAGGCGTGAACCTGAAGAGGTGGTTCAAAGAGAAGTGGGTGGATGTCCGCACGGGGAAGCCGTGTGGTAGGGGCGAGGGTGAAAAAAGAGGGACTCCGTATTGCCGACCTTCGAAACGAGTGAGTCGGGAGACTCCGAAAACTTCTAAGGAGATGACAGCATCTGAGAAGCGGAGCAGGATTAGCCAAAAGAAGAAGCTGGGGCAACCTGCCGGAAAGCCCCGTAGGGTAGACCCCTTACGCCGTAGAAAACGTAAGAGGTCTATCAAGAAAGCTAGATCGTAGATTCAATGACATTCTGGGCAATGTCGTAGCATTCAGCCACTCCAACAGTCCAGATCTTGCCACCCCCGCTCCCTATAGACTTAACGGGCCGTAGCTTTTTGTTACTCTTGTAAGCTTCTTCCATAGCAGCCATGCCTCGACGGACGAATTCTAGATTAGAAGACTGACCAACGTGTCTGCCGTTGTTATACTCTTGGACGAGGACTTGGAACTGAGTCACAGTCCCTTTCCACTCTACTGCGCTGCTCGCGGACCTGTGGTGGATCGCAAAGAACTCTACAAGTTCTGCGATAGAGGATCTACTTGAGTTGTCATACGCCGCACTCGCGATGGCTTCATCAATGTAACTCTCGATACCAAACCGCGAATAGACCTCGATGTCTTGGGGCACTTTCCAGTCGAGGATGTATCGACAGAAGTGAGGTAACTCCTTGTCTATGGTCTTCTCCACTACGTGGTTTGGTGGGAACTTGCTAGTTGCGGAGTCACTGATAAGTAATGCCAACAGCTTATCGCGGTTCGATGAATCGAGCGCGGGGATTACAGACAGGCTGTTCGCGTCCATATTCAGAGACATTATAACTCTGCCCGTCCAAGGAATGTTCACAGCGTCGACATACTTAGCGTGATACTCGATTCTCGGGTTAGCCACAGCCCTCTTGATTAGTTCAGTGGCTTTCCTTTGGTCTGAGAAGTTAGCGGCTGACACAGTGTCATCAATTACCCACGCAGGGAAACGAGCCAAGTCCTTGTTAAATTTAGTTTGCCCCGACAAATAATCCGAAGCGTCTGCGAGACCTCCGACCATAGCCGAGATCACCTTGTTCGATAGGAGTGACTTCCCTTTGTTGGTTGGTCCAACAAGCAAGAGTGCTTGCCCCTGACAGAACCGCCTGTCCAAAACCGCGTTGTAGAACCTCTTGAGCCACGCATACAAATAGTCTGTAGCGGGTCTAGGGTTACCAGAAGAATCTGTTGCGGTGGAAAACATCTGAGACAACCACTCGTTGATGAAGGGCCATAGAGCAGGGTCGCCATCCTCGTCGGGTTCAACGGGGCTAATTGAAGCACTGTTAAGGATTCGATGTCCGTTGTGTATGACGATTCTGTCCTTCGAGAAGACTACAGGAGCAATCTCGTCTACACGGTTCTGGTTTGAGATGGCTAAGATTGCATTGTCCATCTCTGAGAGGTTCTGCCCTTTCTTAGGTTTGGTCGAAAAGTTTGCGGCCCTCAACTCTAGTATCAGTTGGTCTTTAGGTATAGATACTGACATCCCATTCAGGACTTTGAAGAATGACTTGCCGTTGAACCAGTATTCCCCGAGGAGGTTGCCCATTTTCTTTTGCTCGTATTTCTCTACGAACTTTCGGCCAAGTATCTCGCGCCATGTGAAGAAGCCTTTACCTCCCCTATCAGAATAACAGATAACTCCATCATCCGAGATCTGACACCCTTCTCGATCTACGCCGTCGTTGATCCAGAACAGAGGTCCGCGAGAACCCACCTCGAAGTCACCTAACCACCGTCCGGGGAATGAGTTCTCAACCTCTTTGGCGATCTCTTCCATCGGTATAGTTGTGTCTGTCGACTCTGGAGGCCGATTACTGGCCGCTTTCATCAGCGCAGCCCTAACAGTGTCATTACTTACATCACCTCCTGTCAAGATCCAGTCACTGCCTATTTCAAAATACTGGTTAGGTTTATAGCTGGCTTCATCAAACCCTGCGATGGCTTTGGGGGCTTTGATCACGCGAGCCACTTCTTTTATGAATGGGTCATATAGGGACGGGTCGATTGGCAAGGTATCCTCGAACTTCCAGATAAAACGAGCGTAGCCACTGAATGTTTTGCTCACCCAAGTCGGTGCGATGGTGAAGGCGGCGTTGGCAATAGCCTCGATACTCGACCAGTCTAAAGGGGCGTCGTAGTCAGCAATAAAACCAGAACACTTATTAACGGGGTTGCTGTTCGATATTCTCTGTGACGGTGCGTCACCTTCGCAATAAGAAATGAATAGATGGTCCGTATTTGCATTCGCACACCAGTCTCTGAACTCAGCCTTTGAGTCAAACTTAGGTTTCGCTTGTGCATTTTTAGCTTTCTTCTCTGGGTTGCTGAGTTTCTTGGCTTCGTTGCTTCTAAGGTTTCTGATGTATCTCATTATTTTTCGTATTGGTCTAAAACTTTCCCTTTGGCTTCTAGTGGCAGGTCAATCCAATCTGGAGCTGTGGACATTATCTCTGTCGTCCTTTTCAAAATGTCATCTGCGTCACTCTTGTCGACTTCCAAGACGACTTCGTCGTGGACATGGAAGAGGATCTTAAATCCTTCTTCGTTCAGTCGCAACAAATGGTGTGAGAAAATATCTCTAGCTAGAGCTTGGGAAGCGTTCTCCGCTAGGACGCCGCCCCAGACCCTAGCCTTAGAACGTGTCGCACCATACAGTCGATCAACAACGCAGTGTCTTCTCCCGTTAGAATCTATATTAAAAGAGATATTAGAATACTTCAGGGATCTACCAGAAGGGAGGGTGAGATCCCATTCCCGCTTCGACCCAACTGTCTGGAACGCAGTATACAGCGAATTGTCATACCGCATCCACAGACCTACAACTTTGGGTAGCTTGGCTTGATAGAGGTTAACGGCCTCGAAAGATTCCGATAGGCTCATTCCCGCGAAGTTCGCGAACTTTTTAGCCCCAGCACCATAGCCACACCCGAGAACAATGGCTTTGACCTTGTGCCTCAACTGGGGGTCTTCCTCTTCGAGGACTCCCTTAGCTCGATCCCATAACCCAAAGCGAACCGCAAAGGTTTCATAAATGTCGTCACTCTGTGAAATGTCTTTAATCAACTCGTCGTCACCTGCTAGGTAAGCTAATGTCCTAACTTCAATTTGAGATAGGTCAACAGCTACTAAGGCTTTACCTTCTGGCGCACGGAATAGCGACCTAACATTGACCCCAAACATTTCCGCTCTAGGGAGGTTCTGGATGTTAAATGCCCCGCCAGACCCGCTGAATCTTCCGGTGTGCGCTCCGAAATACAGAGTCCCAATATAGCATCTCCGGTTGGCTACTGTGGAAAGACAGATCGCCTCTACTTTTTTCTTAAGTGAATTTATTCTTCTCCAGTTACGCACCGCCCCCACCCAAGCATACTTCTTACCATTTCTGCGGACCCATTCATCAGCGTCAGGGTTGTTAATCGCGAGGCTTGCTGGTGGTTCAATACCTTCTTCTCGACACTTGTTGTTAAAAGCCTTGCGGCTAAGGATGGACGAGTCTTCTGCCCACGGCACGGCTGACTCAAGATCGAAGAGTTGCTCGTTCAGAGTTTCTTTAGCTTTCTTCAGACCAGCCACATCTACGTGAATCCCGTGCTGGAGAATAACGCGGTTCATCCTACTAATATTGCGCTCTACTTGAGGCCACTTGTGGGAGACCTTCTCCCACAGGCGAAGACAGAGAACACTATCTTGGATAGCATAAGCCGATACTTCCTCTCGGAAATCGTCGTCCATTTCGTTCCAGTTCAAACCTTTCATGTTGTCGCGGGTATCCTTTGATATGGTGATACCCAACACCTCTTCGCACGAGTTTGCGAGGGATCGTCGATAACCACAGTAAGCGACCATGTCAGCGGTGCAGTGCCATTCTTTTGGTATAGGACCAGTCCACCAACCGTTCTCTAGACCTTCGAGGTAGAGCAACTCGTCGAACGAGGCATTGTGTGACAAGGCTATATTACCTTCAAGAAAAGACCAATCGAGGTCTTTAGGGTTGCCTACAAATTCATACTTACCTTCGTCATCTTCTGCGTAGACGGTAACCATGTATGGATCGAACTGTGGGTGGTTGAAGTATCCTTTCCACCCTAGTTTAGTTATGCTGACCTCTTTATCGTAGTAGGTCTCAAAGTCTATGGCGAACACACGCATATTCACTTTTCCTAGTCTATTTTACAGGAGTTAAAAAAATCCCCCTCTTGGGCACAGTTGTGCCTAGAGGGGGATTCTATAAGGTTATTTAAGAAGAGATAGTCTGAATGAACTTCGCGATATCTTCCTTAACAGGTTCCGCCGTCGGTTTGAGAGACGGGGCGTACCAACTATGCGGACCTCGCTGGAGTAGACCGCTCTTGAAATCCCATTCGACTGAGCTAATGCTCTTGTCTGGGTTTCCTGCGGCCCAAGTCGCCAGCACCTTATATGTCTGTCTGTATGCGTCCTTATGGACATGAATCTTCCCAAGAGCGCAGAAATCGTCGCCCAAAGGGAGGGGAAATGCTGCTGGGTCAGGTTCCTCTTGGCTCGAGCGGAAGAGAAAAGTGAGTTCAGCGAACTCAATAACTTTGAACTCAGAATCTTTTCTAAGTTCTTCCGCTTCGGATTCTGTGTTAACCATACGAGCCATTGTTTCTGAGCCGTATGGTATATCTTCCTTCCAGCCCTTGGTGGGGTTGATTACCGCAGCGCGGATAGGTTCATCAGCCTCGCACAAGGTGAACTCTTTGCCGAGGACGATAGCACCCACAGGTGCGTCGATGGATGAAGTCTTCTGGACTACGTTAATGCGTGGAATGTCGATGTCTGATGCGGAGATCAGGAATCCCGACTCGTTTGGTTTGCTTAGTTCTGTTGACATAGCTTCTATTGTTTATTGTTTATTGTTTATTGTTATGTTGGGTCAAAGGGACTCGATCACGATAAGGTGAACCTCTCCTCGGACGGCGTAAGAATAGACTCCTTATCGAGGCTGTCAAGAAATTCAATTCTTTTTTCTTTCTTTGAACCCTTATCCGCCTTTTGCTCAATCTTTTTAGTGAGCCTACCGATAGGGATGCTAGCAATCTCCAGTATGTCTCCTTCGTCTACTCCGAAGTCTTGGGCCACTGAAACCAGTGCCCCGTTGTCATTGCATTTCTTGGGTGTGCCCATTGACTTGAGTCGGAGACTTGGAAGAGATACGTCGCCATCTTTCACCTTTTCTACAAGGTTCTTTCGAAAGGCGTTAGCCCAGTTGGTCACAACCTTGGCGATAGACCAAAGTGCCTCCAAGTCCTCGGGGTCGTCATTACCAGATATCTCTGGGACTGAGGAACCCAACTTGTCGGCCACCTCTAAAATCATCCCGCCGAGTGCAGGACACGAATCCTCGTAGTGGCAGAACCGACAGTTTTGGTTAGGGTTCAGTTCTTCGAGAGATGGCGACCCAGATGACCACTTGGATCTGACGTAAGTGGCTCGAGCGACTACCCGGCTTACCTCTTCTCTAATCTTCGCAAGGTCGTCGCGATGAAAAGTATAGTTAGGCGTGTCGTTATAGAACGGGATGTAGAATACGAAAGTCACCTCGTCGATCTCGGGAAACTTATCAAACACACCGATTGTATATGCTTTCGATTGCCAGTTCTCGGACGGGTGGTCAATCTGTGATACCCCCGTTTTGTAGTCAGCGAGTAAAGCTTTTTTTCCTTTTATTGTTAATCTATCGCACGTACCAAACGTGGATAGCCCGTAGTTTAGTTCTATGTTTAGACGTATCTCGTTGTAATCAGTCATCGTTTTGTATTCTTAGTGTTTTTTCAAATTGTCTGATAGTGTCTTTGGTCGCCCTCTTCCATTCGCACTGGTGGAAATCTTTGCAGAATGCACCATAAAGTTGCCTCAGTGTGTCGTCATCCCAACTCTTGAAAGAGTCGGAATGCTCCCGAAGGCTCTTAATGTCCTTTGACACCATCAAGTCGAGCCAGCCTCCTATATCTTCTGAGTGCTTATCCATTTCTTTCCAACCACCAGATAGTGCCTTTGTTCGCGTTGTTGAACTTTTTTCTTCGTAGCCTTCTAGAGTCACGAGATATAGTAAGTTTTTCTTTAACCTCCATGAGTGTTTTCGAGATACTTGTTGTGGTGGGCCACTCCAGTTCTTTCTCAATCTCTGATATATGTCTTTCCTTACCGTCGGCAAGTAGCTCCAGTATCTTGTCTCGGAGCGCAGGTCGGTTTCCGTATCGCATTTTTATTTCCATAATGTCCTATATTATGGTGAACCCCCAGCGATGCTCGACTTGGTATATATCTAGGCCAAGCTCTTCATGTACCCGATCAGGAGAATCTTTATGTTTAACTTGGTGGAGGTCATCAAGAACCAAACACCTTACGTTGTTATATTCTTTTATGGCATCCAAAGCCACTGTCATTTCTTTTTGTCCGATAGCCCCGCCAGAATCCAAGCTGAGTAAGACTCTCTTATCTTTTTTGGCAAGTAGGGTTTTAGCTAACCAGTTTTGCTCTTTGGCTACGTTTTCGACTTGTATTTTCTCAACCAACTTTGCAGGTAAATCTTTTCGCTCTGTCGAGTTCGCGTGGTTAAGGAAAACATGGGGCAGGTAACCTATGTTCTCTATGGCCTTCTTGTAGGTGACTCCGTTAGATTCACAAGAGTGAACTTCCACCCCAGTAAATGCGAAGGACTTCGTGGTCCCTCTGCCCAGAAAAGTTCCCGTCTCAATGATGCAGTCTATGTTATACTTGTTGACTAGAAGGCAAGCAACTTCTGATAGCCTCGGGGAATTGAGGGCCATTAAAGTATGCTTTTCTTTTTTTTCAGATTTAAGAGTGTCTACTCCTAATATAGACCTAAACGGTTTTGAAATAGTGTGGTTATTTTTTAGAATATTTACTATCATAGTGTAACTAGTTAATTGTTTGACTCAAATTCCTTCATAAACTCGAACTCCATCTGGACGATCTTTTCATAGATCTCTACCTCTTCTTCGTCGTGAAGGGCACTAGGGTCATGGACCTCTAGAGCTTCATGTATCCGAGTTCCTTTTTCGGCTGCTTCAGAGGTTCCTTCTTTTCCTTTGAAGCCGGGGCAAGCCTTGACATACTTTAGTCCGCTAGGTCCAAATTCTGCGTGGGCGCGTTCGCTGTGGTTTACGTTATCTGCCATTGTTTAATGTATCTATGTTGTTGATTTTAGTTTTAAGAGATTTGATAACCGACTCTTCTATTGTCTTATCGGCGTAGAGAACTTTTTGGATCGCGTCCGATTTAGCACCGTTCCTGTGGATTCGACCCAGACATTGAAGATGGTCCTTGGCTACATAGGTGGGGGAGATTATGGATACACGCTGTCGTTCTCCTCGAACGTCATGCAAAGAAACACCCGTCCCTCCTGCTGCTATGTTGACAACGAGGGCATTATCTTCGTCCTTCTGGAACCTGTCAATAGCTTCCTGTCTCTCTGCCGAGTTTTGTCTTCCATCGATCTTAAGACATTTAAGTCTCTCGACCAGCGCATCAACTGTCTGGGTGAAGTTTACAAACACCACTACACTCTTTCCTTCTAGGATTAAATCTTCCGCCATCTCGGCTATGTCAGGAGCTTTGAGAGACTCTGATAACTGCCTAGCCCTTAGTATGTTAACTAGAACTATGTTGTCCGAGCTTTCTACCGTGCCGTTCTCGATATAGTCGGCCAAGATGTCGGGTGTTATGTCCAACTCTTTGAATGCTTTTTCAATCTGCTTTGCTTTCGTAAACTGAACTGGCTCATAAAAGACCATGTTCTCTCGGAAGGAGTCGGGGAAGTCTGATGTCTTTAATCGACAAGCCCGTGCTTCTTGGGATCGGAATAAAGTGTCGTGCATTTGGGTGAGTTTGGGGTTTACACCAGACCTCGCTCGACAAAAGTCCCATTTACCCCACTCGTCTAGGAAACACCCGTTTTGTTTCATCCACCCGTAAAAAGACCGCTTACCTCCCTTGGATTTGTTCAGTGTATGAAGGCCGAGGGCAAAACCCAGACCCCGCATTTCAGTAGGGTTCTCCGCTGCCGTTGCAGACATGGCGTGAGTGGTAAAACCTTGGAGCGTTAAAGAAATATACAGCTGGGCATTTTGTGTGTATGGCCCCTTGCACTTATGGACTTCATCCAGCAGAACGAGGGTGTTCTTTGGAATCTTCCAGTTCATAATAGACTTCCCAACTTTGGTCATGTAGGGAGTCCGCCCACCTCGTATCTTCTCGTAGTTGAGAATGAACAGAGGCTCGATACCTGTCTCGGATAGTTCCCTTTCCCAAGAAGGTATCACCGCTTTAGGACAAAGAACCGCTACTGGGCCGTCCCAGTGCTTCGCGAGGTGCGCCGCCACAACGGTCTTACCTGTGCCGGTGGCACTCGCATCCAGAGTACTGAACCCTGAATCTATCTTACTGGTAAAAAAATCTAAGGCTTCTAATTGCTTCGGGTATAATTGCTTCATTCGGCGGGATACTCTCACGTTTCCGAAATAGAGTCAATTATTTTTTTCCTTTAAATCAGAAAAAGCTGATTTTTTCCTCCAATACTCAGCAATCAGATAAGCATCGATCATACCGTCGTGGGGGACCACGGCCCTCTCTGATCGAGTCCAGTCTTCGCCCGGACACAGCATCATTGCTATGTCCTTCGCCACTTCCTTTGTTTTCCCCTTGGGGACAGTCCCCAGCATTTCCTTCTGCCACTCCCTGACTGTTATGGGGTTAACCTCCCACATACGCATCTCGCAAGCCCCTAACAGTTTACCAAAGTTTATTGCCATAGAACGAACAGCTTGGGAACTCTTGGCATGGTGCAGTGGTTCCTCAATCACGAAACAGGGTTCAGTGTTCAGTTCGTTTACCCACTCCTTCACAGCCATCAAGTCGACTTCGCTTTTACCATTCCGCTTCAGCGTCGGCATTACCATCTTGGAGATTACACAGCCTCGGCATCTTGAGATCGCGCATAAGCCACCGTCGACACCGTTGTCGACGCCGACGATCATCTGAGAGTAGGTGGTATTCATCGCGACTACAACTCGGTTCTTTCAGGAGGGTTTTCCTGAAGGCGTCGGACCTCTCGGGTGATATACCACTGAGCCTTTTTTAGGTCTTCGAGTTTCGCCCCCTTGTGGTCAGCCCGTAGGATATACTTAACAGCATTACCTAAACAAAAGTTTAGATGCTCTGTGATCTCGATGACCTCCACACCGGAGGGGTGTGAGCGGTAGTGGGGTGGGTAGTTGACCATGTCACCGTTATTTTTTATCTTGGTCTGGTTCTCCATCGTGTTCTTCTTTTTTGCTTTCAACGGCATCGCTAACATCAATGACATGACCTGATGTTTTAACCGCACCACCATTAAGGGCTGTTTTGGTGTTCGTCAATATTGAAACGTCGATGGACAACTTGCTCCCAGCAGCCCCGCCCTTGGCGTCCAACCCAAAGTTCCGCCGAATGATTTGGTCTAGTTGGTCTAGCTCGCGTATTGTCTTCGCAGGTCGGATCAACTTGAGGCTGTCGCGCATCAGCTTGACCGCGCTCGCTGTGACGTAGCTTTGATATTTTTCTGCGGGGGTTGTCTGGACTTCAGCGTGTTCCATGATCGCCTTGTCTTCTTCGGCGCGTAACCTGCTTTTCTCAATCTTGATGGCGTCTTTGATCGTCGAGGAAAGGTTTTCTTCCAACGCATCCTGAACCCTATCTTTTACTTCAGTAACTTTGTTAGGCTCATGCCTGTGCCTTTTTGGCGGGATTTTCATCTCCCGCAGCCATCGACGGAGCGTTGAATCGCCGATACCAATCTCTTGTGCAATGCGGACTTGTGGCATACCGTCATTATACATATCAAGAGCCATCCTCTTTAGCTGATCTTTTTGCTTCTGGTTTCTTGAGTTACCTGACATATCTATACTGAGTTGTTTATGGCTAAGAAAAGAACTAACAAACTAGAGCCAGTCATTGATCCCAAAACGAAGATGATGAGGGTAGGCTCGTTTACCATCCCACCGTCTACTATTATTACGGGGCTTTTGGTGGGTTTCGCTCACCATACTAAAGTTCGTGATAGGGAATATTATTTCTGGAGAATCTGTGATGAGCTATGGAACAACTCAGATTTACCAGAGCCGCTAATGGTTAAGCACCCTTGGGCCGAGTTGATGGTCAGGGAAGCTCTTAAAAACAAATACGTCGCAATCGGGGGTGCTGCAAGTTCTAGTAAAAGCCACAGTATGGCTGCCTTTGGTATTATCTGCTGGTTAGCTAGGCCACACGAGACTCTAGTTCTAATAACTTCGACAACCCTAAGAGAAGCTAGAAAGCGTATTTGGGGTTCGATCATCTCACTCATGTCGGTCATCGAAGGCGCACCCTGTAAGATTCGCGACTCCATTGGCAATATCGCATATGTTAACGAAAATGGAACCCTGTTCGAGAGAGCCGGTTTGTCGTTGATCGCGGCTGAGAAATCAAAGACCCGTGAAGCTGTCGGTAAATTTATTGGTATTAAACAGAAGCAAGTCATCCTTATTGGCGACGAGCTTTCGGAACTAAGTGAAGCAATTCTAAATGCAGGTCTATCTAACTTGTCCAAGAACCCTGAACTTAGGATCATTGGGATGTCGAACCCTGCATCCCGCTTCGATGCATTTGGAGTCTGGTCTGAACCAAAAGATGGGTGGGATTCCGTGGCTACCCAGACAGACGACTCTTGGAAAACCAAGTGGGGAGGCAGCTACATCAGGTTAGATGGTGAACGGTCCCCGAATCTGGATGCAGGGTTCGATAAGTATCCGTTCCTGCCCACGCAGGAGAAACTGGATGAAGACAAGGCTATTCTGGGTGAGGAGTCCCGTGCTTATATGCGAATGGTCCGTGCTGTCTTCTTCGACGGGGATGAGGATGAGACTATTTATAGTGAGCAAGAACTCGTCCGACACGGTGCGACACAGAAAGCCGACTGGCAAGGTAAGCCTATGGTGGTTGCTGGACTTGACCCAGCTTTCACTAACGGAGGTGACCGAACTGTGTTATATCTGGCGAAAGTGGGATATACCAATGATGGCGATTACTGTATCGAATTCGGCGAATCGTTTATGATCCGCGATGACGCTTCGAACAAGGCAATCCCAAGAACATACCAGATCGTGACCAAGGTCATTGAGTTGTGTAAGAAACATAAAGTTAGTGCGGATAACCTCGCAGTTGATGCCACAGGTGCTGGTGCGCCTTTCTGCGATGTTCTGGCTGGTGAGTGGTCTAGTGGGTTTCTCAGGGTCTCCTTTGGTGGGAAGCCGTCCGACAAGCGCGTAGGGGCGAACAGCAAGCTGACAGGGGTAGACCTTTACACGAACCGTGTATCTGAACTCTGGTTCGTGGGCAAGGAGTTGATGAGAACGAGACAACTGCGCGGGGTCGACGCTGATCTGGGCAAGGAGATCTGTGCCCGGAACTATGAACTGGTGAAATCTGGAACCTTGAAAGTGAAGATTGAATCCAAGGTCGATTATAAATCGAGGATGGGTCGAAGCCCTGACTTGGCTGATGCGGCTTTCTTGGCTCTCGACTGCGCCCGTCAGCGTATGGGACTCGTGGCTGTGGAACCAGTAGAGAAGGCAGAGGGTTCAGGGTTCAGGGTTCCTCAGAGGAAGACGATCAAAAGTCTGCGCGGGTCTCTTGATAACTCAGAAGGCTCCCTGTCCTAGCTATGTCCCACCCCCCTACTATAAAAAGTTCTTATTTTGTACTGGTTACCTTGTTTACATAAACAGGGTAACCACCCTAATGCACGAGTTTTAAAAAGGGGGTGGTGTATTATATCAGTTTTTGTGGAAATTATAATATGGCACGAACCACATTCTCTGGTATAATAGAAGATATTTATGGCTGCCAAACGCTTTAAGAGGCTTCCCGGTGGGGGCATCAAGTATATGGGCGAGCGTTTCCCCGGTTTCAACAAACCAAAACGTGCCCCTAAATCTTCTAAGAAAAAGTTTGTTGTCCTCGGTAAGGAGGGTGACAAAATCCGTAAAGTATCTTACGGTCACCGAGATTACCAAGATTTCAGACAACATAAGGACTCTAAGCGCAGAGCAAATTTCCGGTCACGGCACAACTGCAAAACCGCTAAAGATAAAACCACGGCCCGTTACTGGGCTTGCAAACACCTCTGGTAACTATGTCCTCGAGAAACAACGAAAACCGCGAGCAAAACCGCGAGCAAAACCGCAAGCAAAACCGCAAGCAAAACCGCAAGCAAAACCGCAGACAAAACCGCGAGCAGAGCGTAGACCAAGCTCGCCCACAGGGAGTAGGCGGTAGTAATACAGACACCCCCGCTAGGCCCAAGGATGCTGTAACTAAACCTACTACCCTCTCAGACAACCCCCTCAAGGATGCTGTAACTAAACCTACTACCCTCTCGGATAACCCCCTCAAGGATGCTGTAACTAAACCCACCACACCAAAAACCGAAGACCTTTCTCAGTCGTTTGGAAGTTTCACAGCCGCTGCCCGTGGTAATACTCCACCTGAGTATAAGAAGCCAAAAAATAAAGAACAACTTTTTGCACGACAAAAAGCCGCTGCGTCCCTGATGAAAGCGATGGAGATGAGTCCGGGGAACGACAGAGAGGATGCTATCGCACGAGCGTCTATGCAAGCACAACAGGCTGGAGTTACTGCAAGTCGTATAGATGACTTTATAGAGAACCCTGCTTACGCGAAAGCTGCAAAGATACAGCAAGTTAGAGCCGCTGGGGAGAAGGCTGTCGCGGCAGGTAGGCAGCCATACCAACAACCCAACATAGGGAGGTATGACGACGGACGACCCCAACTTAGTTCTAGAAAGTATGCTGAAAAAGCGGCAGAGGCCAGAGCGGCAGGTTTCACTGGAGTCCAAGGAAGTGGAGGACTCGCAGAACTTTACCAGATGCAATCAGACCGGGCTTCAAAAAGGGTCGCACCCGGAACTTTTACTGCGTTGTCTAAACCCTCTAAGAGACTTGCTCCCGACTCACGAATTAGGTCTCGGTTAGCGTCACAAGTAAAAAAAGGAGAAATTACCCCAGAAGATGCTTATGATAAGTTTCAAGAAATTAAAGACAATAAAATGCGTTACAATAACCCCCGAAGGGCTGCCCTGATGAAACAACGGGAGTTAGCCGAGATGAACTACAGGATAGAAAGAGGTCTGCCTTTGCCTGAGAAAAAGAAAGGAAAAATCGAAGGACAACTGAGTTCCGCGGACAGGAAGAGAGCAATCAGGGAAGCCAATCGTTCTAGTAATATCCGTCGTTCGGCTGGGGGCTTTGTTAGCTAATTTTTCCTATACAAAATAAATAATACAGTTTAAACCCACAAAAATATGGCTGCCATAATATCATTTGATCAAGATATTAAACCCCTTAGAAGAAGTTTCTTTGGTGTGGGAGGGATGGACCCGGAAGATATGGAAAGGTTTACTGATGCATACCGCCGCGACCTTAATCCTTTACTTGAGGCCAATATTAAACACCGAGAGGATCGAAGAAAACGTAAAAGGGAAGACTTTATTTTTAAACAACAGAAAAATCAGTTCCGTCAGGAGAAACAAAATCAAAAGCTGATACGACAGGCCAGACAAGACGACCCGAGACTGAGTCAGGAGTTAGGAAACATTACCGAAATGGACGACCCCAAGGCGGCGATGGCAGAACTTGTATCTTGGTCAGCCCGGAACAGCCAA
>Ga0070746_10000591_pt1 | contig 21695 bp, 27 predicted proteins | sample VirMetDEL_Mar_21_FD_77016 | JGI IMG/M metagenome (GOLD analysis project Ga0070746, IMG submission 77016) | Aqueous microbial communities from the Delaware River and Bay under freshwater to marine salinity gradient to study organic matter... | ecosystem: Environmental > Aquatic > Marine >...
GAACTGTAGAAAATCAAGAAGCAACGCGAGTCATGCTCAAGGCACTTCGTCGAATGAAGCAAGAGTTTCCCAAGATGAAGTGGACCTATTATGGTTTGCCTATACTGAAGTATTGGCTTCCACACCCCTCACCCACAAATGCATATACATGGATCAATGCTCCTTTGGAAGTAAAGATACTGGAGATCGAACACAAGTATGCAGCATATAGAGAACTTCTATCAGAGTGTGATTGGTTGAATCCTTCGTTCTACAATCGCTATGATCCTGATGTCCATAAAAACAACATAGTTGCCAGAGAAGCAACATATAGAAAAGAACTGGTTGTTTTCTGTCATATGTTCAATGAAAGACTTGGAACCAACAAACCAATCATACCAATGACATGCCCTTGGTATGTTCGTGGTGGTAAAGTTGAATATGAATATAAGACTGTTCAAGATCAGTTTATGCTTGACACTGTTATCAATCCTTATCTGGAAGCAGGTGTAAATGGTTTTGCATTGTGGTATGCACACAGTTACTATGCTAGACTTGCATTCGAATACAACTCCAACACCAGAGATCCAAATCACTATGATGCCTTTATCAAAAATTACAATCAAGATCCAAGAAGGTTTGATCTGGAGAACATGACACGCGAACAAAGCATGGAGTGGAAAGATCTCTACATGGAGAAGTCCAGTGAAACGATTCTCAATCACATGAAGGTGATGAGAAGTTCAATGGATCGGTTTTATTCTACTTGACTAGACATGATAGTGTGATATACTTCTAAACTATGAATCTCAAAAAGATCAAAGAGATGGTTGAACGAGATACCATCATTGACGAGACAAAACTTGACACTGAGTCTCTTCGTCTTCCTCAGTTGCACAACAAGTATCTCAACATATACTTGGACGCCAAACTCATTCTCGAACGCAAAGAGAATGAGTTTCGTCGTATGCGCAAACTGAAGTGGATCTACTACACAGGAAAGATGGACGAGGAAACTTTGCAACGATTGAATTGGGAACCTTTTGAGTATAAAATTCTCAAGCAGGACATGGCAATCTACATGGAAGGTGATGATGATCTGATTACACTTTCTGAACAGGTGACATACTACAAGGAGTTGTGTCAGTATGTTGATTCTGTGGTAAAGGAGATCACCTATCGTCACAACAAGATTCGAAACGCGATTGATTGGAATAAATTTCTAGCCGGCAATTAATTCCCTACATATTGGGGAATGACAGATATACTGGTTGAATATGTTGATAGTGTAAATATAAGAGTTCGGTGCGAGCGAGGCATTGCAAAAGAACTCTCAGACTATTTTACTTTCAAAGTTCCCGGTCACACCTACATGCCTGCATATCGCAAGCGCATATGGGATGGTCAGATCAAACTCTACAATATGTTTTCTCAGTTGATCTACGCAGGTCTTGAAGACTATGTGGAGTCTTTTGCCCATGCGCGTGGATATACGTTTGTGAAATCAAGAGGAGGAACAAAGATACCACCACCGGGAAATGCTCATACAACTGAGCATCTGCTTTCATATGCAGAAGAAAAACTTAAGATTCCAATGAAACCACATGAACATCAATTGGATGCCATTCGTCATGCTCTCTATGCAAATAGAACTCTTCTGGTTTCTCCTACAGGCTCAGGTAAAAGTCTGATGATATACACTATGGTTCGCTATCACTTGGATAAACTACCCAAAGACAAAAAGATATTGATCATTGTTCCAACAACAAGTCTGGTGTCTCAACTGTATTCTGATTTCAAGGACTATGCAAAGAATGACAAGTGGTGTGTGGAAACCAACTGTCACAGAGTAATGTCTGGCATAGAGAAGGATGATCTTAAAAAGAGAGTCATCATCTCCACATGGCAAAGCATATACAAGCAACCCAAAGAATACTTTTCCAAGTTTGGTGCTGTGTTTGGAGATGAGTGCCATCTTTTCAAGGCTAAGTCACTTACTTCAATAATGACCAAACTGGAGGACTGTCCTGTGCGTATAGGAACAACAGGAACACTTGATGGTTCACTGACACACAAGTTGGTAATCGAGGGGTTGTTTGGTCCTGTGTATGAGGTGACAAAGACGAAGACACTTATGGAAAGAAAGTTGTTGTCAACACTCAAGATAGATGCTATACTTCTCAAGCATTCAGAGTCGGTGAGATCTGAACTGAAAAGATCCACATATCAGGATGAGATAGATTACATCGTGTCGTGTGAAGAGAGAAATAGGTTTGTGTGTAGATTGACAAACAACCTCAAGGGAAACACATTGGTTCTGTTTCAGTTTGTGGAAAAGCATGGAAAGGTATTGCATCAGATGATGAAGAAGGAATTTCCAGATAAGCAAGTGTTTTTTGTTCATGGAGGAACAGATGCAGAGCAAAGAGAAACCATTCGAAAGTTCGTTGAAAAGACAGAAAATGCTGTCATCATTGCGTCCTATGGAACCTTCAGCACTGGTGTATCCATCAAACGCCTACATAATATTGTGTTTGCATCTCCATCCAAAAGCAGGATTCGAGTGTTGCAAAGCATAGGTCGGCAATTGCGGAAGTCGGAGCATAAAGATGTTGCAAAACTATATGACATCGCAGATGACCTCTCTTGGAAAAAATACAAGAACCACACACTCCGTCACTTTGAGGAAAGGCTCAAAATATATGATGGTGAAAGTTTTCAATATGCCCAAATCAATATCAACCTAAAAGGAGGGCTAAATGTCGCATAGACTAAAGATACTGAAACTGAAAAGTGGTGACAATCTCATCGCTGAGTTGACAGAAAGTAACAAGACAACACTAAAGTTGTTTCGTCCGATGGAGATCAAATACATGAACTTTGTTGATGGTCTTGGTCGCCGACATGAGGCTATGGTCCTCACTGACTGGTTGAAATCAACAACATCCAATGAATTTGTAGTTGACAAAGACTTTATACTTGGTATATTTACACCAAGTTCTGATGTTCTGAAGGTATACTCCAAACAAAAAGAGTTTGATGATAACAATCCAGAAACATCAGACGAAAAGGGTCTTGCAAACCTTTTCAATGACATAGAGAAACAAATCAAAAACATGAGTACAGGTGATATATTAAAACATCTAAAAGGTCTAGAAGAGGAAGAGGATTTTAGTGATGACGAAGAGTCTCCAGAAGACTTGATAAGAAACATCATTCAGCAGCAAAAAGGCAAGAAAGAAAAACTGATTGATGAAGAGGCTGATCCAAAATACGGATCAAGTTATTGTGACTGGTCTCCAGACCCAGAGGATTATCTTTCATAATATGTCAGAAGAAAGCCACTATGTAGATAATGAAAAGTTCCTAAAGGCAATGACCGAGTGGAAGAGACTCGTCGTTGAGGCAGAGAACACTGGAGATGAAGAACCGCCCATACCTGATTATGTTGGCGAGTGTTTTCTTTTGATAGCGGAAAGACTTTCTCTTAGAGCAAACTTCATAAACTATCCATATAGAGAAGAAATGATAGGCGATGCCATAGAGAATTGTGTTCAGTATGCCAGTAACTTCTGTCCAACAAAGTCAAGCAACCCCTTTTCATACTTCACTCAGATTATCTACTATGCTTTTCTTCGCAGAATCCAAAAGGAAAAGAAGCAGAACTATATCAAGTACAAGATACTAGAAACAGCAGACAGTGTTGGTGACATTGCTAAACTACTTGATCCAGATAAGATGTCCAACAACCCCTACGCTGACTTCTTCAATCTTACATCCACGGATATAGAAAACTTCACTCCCAAAAAGAAAAAGTCAAAGAAGACTAATAAAAAGGATGATGGAGAAGATCAATGCGAATCGCTATTCTAACCGATACTCACTTTGGCGCGCGTAACGACTCACAACAATTTTTAGATTACTTTCTTGGTTTCATTGAGAACCAATTTCTTCCTGCTTGTAAAGAGCAAGGAATAGACACAATAATTCATCTTGGTGACTTGATGGATAGAAGAAAGTTCGTCAACTTCAATACACTCAATCAGGTTCGTGAAAGGTTCATCGAGAAACTGGAAGAGATGAACATCACGATGTATTGTCTTATTGGAAATCACGACACATACTACAAAAACACCAATGATATAAACTCACTCAAAGAATTGTTTGGTGATCGTTATACTAGATTTATTGTCATAGAAAATCCATCTGAGATAGAAATCGGCAACAAAGTCTTCGGAATGATTCCTTGGATCAACAAGGAGAACAAAGAAGAGTGTGATGAGTTTCTAAAGAACACGCACGCAGATATCGTCTGTGGTCACTTTGAACTTAGAGGTTACGAGGTGATGAGGGGTGTCCAGTTTGATGGAGGAATGAACGATAATCTTCTTAGAAGGTTTGATCGAGTATGGTCTGGACACTTTCACACTAGACACACAAAAAACAATGTTCAGTATCTAGGAACACCTTATCAAATAACATTTTCAGATCTACACGAACCAAAAGGATTCTACATCTATGACACCACAACAGATCAGTTGAACTTTGTGGTCAATGAGGATAGAATGTACCTACATATTGATTACACAGATGATTTGATGATTTCAGATTTGAGTCAATATGAAGGTAAGTATTTAAAAGTTTTTGTTCGGGAAAAGAAAAGTCAAAGTAAACTGGATACACTTGTCGATAATCTATATGATGCAAAAGTTGCAAGCGTAACCATAATTGAGAATGATAATAGTAGCATAGAAGACAATGAACTTGCTGACATGACATTGGATACATTAGCGTTGATCTACAAAGAAGCCGAAGATTTCTATGCTCAAATGGAAGAGATAAATGTATCCAAACTCAAGAATCTAATACAAGACATATACATGGAGGCAATATCACAATGACAGAAGAAGAAAAACCCTCAGAGGGATTGGGAGATACCGTAGAAAAAATCATTCACAAGGTTGGTGATGGACTCAAGATCGAGTACATAAAAAAGAAGAAGGGTTGTGAACCCTGTCGCAAGAGAAAAGAAATCCTCAACAATCTTGTTCCATACAACAACATAAAAAAACCCTGCAATAAATGTAACCAAAAGAAAGGAGGATAATGATTAGATTTAAGTATGTTGAATTCCAGAACTTCGGTAGTTTTGGAAACAATCCGACAAAGATAAACCTAGACAAGCATAGAACAACTCTTGTTTCTGGTATGAATGGTCACGGAAAATCCTTTGCACTACTGGATTCTGTTACCTTTGCTTTGTTTGGAAAACCATTCCGAAAGATAAACATACCTCAACTAGTCAATACCATCAACGAGAAAAGTTGCTTGGTGGAAGTTGTGTTCCATGTTGGGGAAGATGAATATAAAGTCATAAGAGGAATCAAGCCAAAAAGATTTGAGATATACAAGAACGACAGTCTCATCAATCAAGATGCAAAGGCTAAAGACTACCAAAAGATGCTTGAGGAAAATATTCTCAAGATGAACTACAAGTCATTCACACAAGTTGTGATTCTTGGTAGTTCATCCTTTGTTCCTTTTATGCAGTTGTCTGCTTTAGACAGAAGACAAGTCATCGAAGATGTTCTGGACATTCAAGTGTTCTCTGAGATGAATGTTGTTCTTAAGAATAGAGTGTCCCTAAAGAAAGAAGAATTGAAGGATCTTGAGCGAGACATGAATACAATCAAGTCCAAGATCGAGATGCTTGAGTCTCATATCGAAAGGCTCCGAGAATTGGATCAGTCAAAAATAAATGATCTTCAACAAGAGATCGAAGAGATTGAAAGTGGAGTAGTTGATAAAGAGAAGGCAATAGATTCTCTCATTGAAAGTCAAACAATTCTACTGGAAAAAACCAGCAAGATAGAAACGATCAAGAAGTCACTAAACAAGTTTGAAAATACACGAACAATGATCAAGTCAAACCATGATCGCATTGAAAGAACACACCAAGAAACCGAGGAAATGCAGACATGCCCGACATGCACACAAGACGTTCCCACCGAAACAAAGAAAGTTCTTATCGAAAGATTTGAGGACAAGAAGAAACAATACACCGATGGTTTGATGAAGATTGACAAAGAGATTGAATCAGTAAACAAGGAATTGGATTCACTTCGAGAGGTGTCCTTGAAACTAAAATCAGTGCAGGAGAAGATTGTTCAACTTCGCGGTGAGGTGGACTCGAACAAAAAGTATACAACCAAATTGCAGAAAGAGATCAAAGAGTTATCAGAAAAGACATCCGATTCAGAAAGCACCAAGTCTGCAACAGATTTAAAAGACAACAAAATTCAACTTGATGAGTTGATCAAGACAAAGAGTGAATACAAAGAGGATGCTCTTTTACTAGGTTGTGTTGGCAACCTTCTCAAAGACACTGGAATCAAGTCAAAGATCATTCGTCACTACTTGCCTATCATCAATAAACTGATCAACAAGTATCTTGCTGACATGGGTTTCTTTGCACAGTTTCACTTGGATGAAAACTTCAACGAAACAATTAAGAGCAGACACAGAGACAGTTTTAGTTATATGTCATTTTCAGAGGGAGAGAAGATGCGAATAGACTTGGCTCTTCTTCTTGCATGGAGAGAGATCGCCAGACTCAAGAACAGTGCCAACACAAATTTGCTGATACTGGATGAAGTCTTTGACTCATCATTGGATGTCGTTGGAACCGATGAGTTCTTAAAACTCATGCAGGTTCTAAGTGGAAACACAAACATATTTGTAATCAGTCACAAGTCAGATCAACTGATAGACAAGTTTGAGAATCAAATAACTTTTGTCAAGAAGGGAAACTTCAGTAAACTACAATGATGAAGATAAAGCGACCAACAAAACATAAGTCTCTCTTGCGTTATCCCGGTGGCAAATCATTTGCATTGCCGATCATTCTTCCCTACTTTCCAGAGGGAATAACAGAGATGGTATCTCCTTTTTTTGGTGGTGGTTCCATAGAAATAGAATGTGCATACAACGGCATTCGTGTTCATGGATATGATCTGTTTGAGCCTATCGTAAACTTTTGGCAGCAGGTTTTACACAACAAGCGGGCATTGTATTACGCGATTAAAAAGTATCCTATTCCACTACCCAAAATCAAGTTCTACGTTTTACAAAAGTCTTATGATGATCTGAAAGATCCAGTGGAGAAGGCTGCTGCATTCTTTGTTCTCAACCGAACAAGTTTTTCTGGAACAACCTTTTCAGGAGGCATGTCACCAAAACAACACAGTTGGAACAATGCTTGTTTGGAAAAACTTAGAGAGTTTCAGGTTGGTGGTATATTCAATAACAACAAACTCAGTGTAGAACTTGCTGATTTCAATGAATCAATGACAAAACATCAAGATCTTTTTGCATACATGGACCCACCATATCTGCTAGAGACATCCAATCTGTATGGTGATCGAGGTAGCACACACAAGGATTTTGATCATGTTGGCTTCTTTGAAAAGGTAAAGCAGATGAAGAACAAGTGGGCAATATCATACAATGGACATCCAGATCTACTCAAGATGTATGATGAATATAATATAGTAAAGGTTGATTGGCAATATTCTATGAAGACCAAGGGTGGAACAAAACCATCCGATGAAATATTGATTATGAACTACTGATTGACAATCCAAAAGATCGAGGTATACTTTCAGCATGAACATCTTCGTACTAGACAAAGATCCAATCGTTGCAGCAAAAATGCAGTGTGACAAGCATGTGGTGAAAATGGTTTTAGAAACTGCTCAGATGCTTTGCACCGCTCATCCGAAAGATGCTGCTCCATACAAACCAGCATACATCAACCATCCATGCACTGTGTGGGCAAGACAGTCCGTTGATAACTACAGGTGGTTATCTATTCATGGTCTTGCTCTTGCTTTGGAGTATAGAAACAGATACAAAAAGATTCACAAGTCTGAAAAGGTGATTATGTGGTGTCACGACCATATTCCACAAATACCAACCATCGGAATCACATCAAGACCCAAGTGTATGCCTGACAAATACAAGGTTCCGAGTGTGGTTCAATCATATCGCAATTACTATAATGGAGACAAAGCGGGCTTTGCTCAGTGGAAGTTTTCAGAATCTCCTGAATGGTTTATGGGAGAGTTCGTAAAATGAATCACTCTAAAATTTTAATTACGGGTGGTGCTGGGTATATAGGATCGCACGCGGTAGCATCTATATTGGCAACAAATAGATCTGTTGTTGTGGTGGACAGAGACAAGGAAGCCTGCGACAATCTGATAAACATTTTTGACAACAACAAAAACTTGAAGGTTCATTGCACTGATATAGACAATGATGTGTGGATGGATGGTATATTAGAAAACGAAAAACCAACAGCATGTTTGCATTTTGCTGCTGACACATCGGTTCCTGAATCCGTATCAAATCCACTTAAATATTATCACAACAACACAGCAAAGACAATAAACTTATTAAAGCGATTGAATCGACATGGTGTGCATAGGTTTATGTTCTCAAGCACTGCTGCCGTATACGGCTTACCGGAAAATGCCGAGGACATAACAGAGACAACTCCATGCAAGCCGATTAATGCATTTGGTAATTCAAAGTTAATGGTTGAGTTTATACTCAAGCAAATGTCAGATACCATTCCAGCATTTGAGTATACCTCATTCAGATATTTTAATGTTGCAGGAACTCATATGTCTGGGAAAGTATATGATTCCCGATGGAAAGAAAAGGAAAATGTTTTTCCTAAGTTCATAAACGGTATTTTACACCAAGAAGGAAAGATCGAAGTCTATGGTGCAGATTATCCAACAAAGGATGGAACTGCTATAAGAGACTATATACATCCCGAAGATGTAATATCAGCAACCATGATTGCTCTTGACAACGATATCACTGGCGTATACAATCTTGGGTCGAATGAAGGATCGTCTGTTTGGGATGTTGTTGAGAAATTTGTTTCGGTGACAAATCAAGAATTGGATGTCCTTCATAAAGACAGAAGGAAAGGAGATCCAGCAGTTCTTGTTGCTAATTGTAGAGCGTTTAGGTCAATATCAGGTTGGGAACCTGCATATACACTAAAAGACATGGTTGCCACTGCTTGGAAAACTTACGGTATTTAAGATGAAAAACAAAAAGGCTTATATCGAAAGAGCGTTTGGATCGGAACCAGTTTGGAATGGAGATACTGAAAACTTGGATGTAGATGTTCTCCGAGCAATCAACTGGTATGTTGGTGGTGATAAGAAGAACTACAAGAAGTGGACAATAGAGTGGATGAAGAGCAAGGACAGTCCTTGGACAAAGGATCAAATTGATCTAGTCCGAAGATGCCCTCTTAGTGACTTCAAGCACTTTGGTCATTATTGCAGAATGCTCTCCAGAGGATTTCCAGCCACCGAATCTATCAATAAGGTGGTAAACACGGAACTCAATTCCTTAATCGACAAGGGAAAAAACAAGAAGGATTCTCGTAAAGAGAATAGCATTTCTCCACACGAACGAATGAGAGAGCAAGTCTCAGAGTTTGCAGGAGAGTTGATGGAAATATGCGACAAGGGTATGGAATCCATCAAAGAGAAAAAGACATACCACAAGACATTCAAGTTTGACGATTGGCTTCAGCAGAGAGATGTAGGATACAAGCAATCGGAAATGCTTGGAGAACTTTTTAGTCCTGCTCTTGCAGAGTTGGATGAACTTCTCAATGGGAAAGACAAGCAACTTGTAGAGGGATATTCTTTTCTCAAGAAACCACAGCAAAAGCAACTTCACAAATTTATGATGTCTCTTGTCACTTCTTGTTTCAAGAGAAGTGCCAGCAACAAGCCTGTGCGTCGTAAGCGAAGAATAAGCCCGAGAAAGATCGTATCAAAGGTGCAATACCTTCAAATCCACAAAGAGTATGGACTAAAGAGTGTTGATCCCATTGATCTCATCGACTCAAAGAAAGTTGTAGTTTACAATACCAGATACAACATTCTTGGTGTATACTATGCAAAGGAACATGAGACAATGACAGTCAAGGGAACCACGATTCAAAACTTCTGCCCACAAAAGTCTGAGTGCAGAACAATAAAGAATCCAACCAAGATCATCAAAACGATCAAGAATGAAAGTTCACTTGATAAGATTTGGAACGCACAGCACAGTATGATCAAATCACCAAATGGAAGACTCAACGAACATACAGTGATACTTAAGGTATTCAAATGATACTCCTAGACACAAACCAATTGTTTTTGGCTTCATACTTTGTTCACCGAAAGATGCATGGTGAACTACACGAAGGAATGCTCAGACATTTGTTTCTGAACACGATTCGCATGTATAGAAAGCAGTTCAAAAATGATTACGGAGAAGTTGTTCTCTGTCTTGAATCCTCGAACTGCTGGAGAAAGGAAATCTTTCCCAATTACAAGGCAAATCGAAAGAAGGCAAAGGATGAGCATGACTGGAAGACCGTGTTCGAGTATTTTGAGAACTACCTCAAAGAGATCAACGAAACCTTTCCTTGGATGATGCTTCGAGTCCCAACAGCAGAGGCAGATGATATCATTGCTGTTGTTTGTCAACAGTTTCATTGTGACGAAAAAATTCTGATTCTATCGAACGACAAGGATTTCATGCAACTACAGAGATACCCTTCGATCAAGCAATACAGCCCGATCAAGAAGGAACTACTGGTATGCACTCATCCAAAAGACTTTCTTCTCGAACACATTCTAAAGGGAGATGTGTCCGATGGAATTCCAAACATTCTATCTGATGATGATACTTTTGTTTCCAGTGGAAAGAGACAACGATCTCTTGGAAAGAAGAAGATGCTTCAAATGATTTCTGATGGAAACTTGTCCGACATGAAGCATTGGGAAAGGAATCAAACTCTTGTTGACTTCACTAGAATTCCTGATAACATTCGGGAAACAATCATAGAACAGTATATCACTGAGAAAGCAGCAAGAGAACAACAGAAGAACAAGATCAGTTCTAGACCGGGTGGTGGTTTGTTTACTATAGTTTCTAATTACCTAATCGAAAAGAAGTTGACTAATCTAACCGACTTGGTAGGGGATTTCATATGAAAAACAAGAAAGACAAAAAGACAGGAGAAAAGGGAAGATTCGAAGAGCATGATTATTTCGAGTATTATAAGAATGCCCGAAAAGGTGAGAAAAGAAACCGAAGACACCGAGTAAATGAACACATTCGGGATTTTGTTCAAGGTAACATGACACCAGAGGAGTATGAAGAACATTATGGCGACTATGACTACGAAGAGTGAAAAGAAGACAATGAAACTATCAAAAAGATCCATAGACATTCTGAAAAATTTTAGCAGTATCAATTCAAACCTACACATCGTCCAAGGAAAGAATCAAGTCATTGTTTCTGGTCCAAAAAACATCATGTGTGAAGTTGAGTTCGAAGAAGACTTTCCCGCAGAGTTTGCTTTGTGGGATCTGAGTAAGTTTTTAGGAACTCTCTCCTTATTTGATGATCCAGAACTAGAATTTCTAGACAAGAAGATGATAATTTCCAATGGACCCACGAACGTAGTTTTTCATTATGCAGAACCAAAGTTGGTAAAGGGATGCAGACCGGAAACCGATTTCAAGATGCCGGAAAGCGTCATTGACTTTGAGATCAGCAACAGAGAGTTTGTGGAAATACAAAGGGCATCATCTGTTTTGGGTTTGCCTGATTTGTGTGTTACAAACAACGATAGTGGTATTGACATCATTGCGTTGGACAAGAATGATCCTACTAGCAATAGTTACTCTATTCGTGTTTCAGAAGATGCACCGAATGCCACATTCAAGATGTATCTAAAGGCTGAGTACCTAAAACTTCTTCCGGGCGATTATGAAGTATCAATCGCAGAGAAGGGAATAAGTCAGTTTAGACACAAGACAGAGAAGATGACGTATCACATTGCAATGAGTGCAGCATCAGTATACAATGGCTAACGAAGAAAGAAAAAGACAACTTGAAATTGCGTCTGTGAAGCAAAACTACGCCATGCTTCTGTTGACAATTATGACTCTAATGAATATACTTCTTGGTGTGTTCATGGTCTACGGTTATATTTCAATTCCGATTGGAATGACAATTTCTTTTGGGTTTATGTTTTTGGTTATGATCAAAGCACACAGCAGTTTACTTGAAGATGGAGAAACAATATGGGAGTCTCCCAAAGAGTTTCACAAGAGAAGGCAAAGCAGACTAAACAATGACTAATATGAAGACAGAAGAATTTCTATGGGTTGAAAAGTATCGACCAAAAACTATTGACGATTGTGTTCTACCAGACAACCTGAAGAAAACCTTTCAGGACATCGTTGAGAGCGGAGAGATGCAAAATCTCCTTCTTGCCGGTGGACCGGGTTGTGGAAAGACCACAGTTGCAAAAGCGTTGTGTAACCAACTAGGATCTGATTACATCACCATCAACTGCTCGGAAGAAGGCAACATTGACACTCTGCGAACAACCATTCGAGAGTTCGCTAGCACAGTATCTCTTTCGGAGCAAAAGAAGGTGGTTATTCTAGATGAGTTTGACTATTCAAATGCAAACTCGACACAACCAGCATTGCGTGGGTTTATCGAAGAGTTCTCGCGAAACTGTAGATTTGTTCTTACATGCAACTACAAGAACAGAATCATTCAGCCACTACACTCCAGATGCACAGTCATCGACTTCAAGTTTGACAAGTCGGATCGACTTAAGTTGATGCCAAAGTTCATGTATGCACTTCAGCAGATTCTAAGTAAAGAAGACATTGACTATGATGAACGAGTGATCGCAAAACTGATCAGTCGCCATGCACCAGACTGGAGAAGAATCCTCAATGAGTGTCAGAGGTATTCTGTTGGTGGAGACATTGATGTTGGTGTTCTGACTGAGACGGGTGATGTTCGCATTGGTGAACTCGTTGGTTTTCTCAAGGACAAGAACTTCACCTCTGTTCGCAAGTGGGTGAACGACAACATTCACAACGATCAGACAGTGATCTTTCGAAAGATCTACGATTCTCTTTATGAGAAGATGGAACCGCTGTCGATTCCAAGTGCAGTGTTGATATTGGCAGACTATCAATACAAGGCTGCTTTTGTTGCAGATGCCGAGATCAATCTTACGGCATGTCTGACTACAATTATGATGGAGTGTGATTTCAAGTGAATCTTGGTGAAGTTCTAAACTCAATCAACTACAATAAAGAAGATCTGTTTCAGGATCTTCCTGATGTGACTGGCAAGGAATATGTCTCTTTCATAGTCAATAAGTCATTTTCTTATTTCCCAGACACCATCTTACAGGCAAATGAGATGAACTTCCGCCCTCATGTCGATCCGCGTATGCAATACCACTATCTCCAGAACTCTATTAGAAAGAGGAAAAGATTTTCAAAGTGGGCAAAGAAAAACGATTCTTCTGCGTTGGATGCAGTCAAAAGATATTATGGGTATTCGCCTCAAAAGGCAGAAGAAGCGTTGAGCATTCTGAATGAACAGCAGATAGAATACTTGATTACAATATATAAAGGGGGATCAGAATGATCTAAACATAAAGGTACAATGAAATTATGAATGAAAAAGCAGACATTGGAAGTCTGGTAGAAGTGACCCTAAAAACAGAAGAAGACTTCCTCAAAGTAAAAGAAACACTCACACGAATAGGTGTGTCCTCACGGAGAGAGAAAAAACTCTACCAGTCTTGTCATATTCTTCACAAGAGAGGTAAGTATTACATCGTCCATTTCAAGGAACTTTTTGCTCTAGACGGATTGCGATCCGACTTTAGTACCGACGATAAAGCAAGAAGAAATTGTATAGTAAACCTCTTGGCAGAATGGGGACTTGTTGATATAGTGAATCTAGATGTGTGTGATGATCCAATCGCACCTCTATACAAGATAAAGATCGTTAAGCATTCTGAAAAAGATGATTGGGAATTGTGTCCTAAATACCATATAGGAAAGTCGAGATGACATGAATATTGATCTTCGTAATGTAACAACAAAGTGGATAAACCTAGACAGAGACACAGAAAAAAATCAAATGATGGAAGAACTATGCACTCGCATAGGTCTTACAAATGCCTCGCGTGTGCCTGCTTGTGAGGGTGTGGACCCACACGAAGGCGTGCGACCAGGCGAAGAGCATTATCGAAACTGTGCTGAGTCTCACTTCAACATATACAAAGAAGCACTTGAAAATGGTTCTTTTCCTTTATTGATTCTTGAGGATGATGTTGAGGTTGAGAATCGTTTTTCTATTGAACTCAAAGAAATTCCTGATGATGCTGATGCAATTTATCTTGGCACATCACACGGAGACAACAATTACTCTGCGACTGATGTTGGTAATGGCTGGATGAAAATTGAAAGAGTTTTTGCCACACACTCTATTCTATACATCAACCCAAAGATATGCGAAGCCATACTTGAAGTTGGAAAGCGTTGGATCTATGAAATAAATCGACCATTTGATGTTGGTATTGCATATGAAATCCAACCCCAATTCAGGGTTTATGCACCACATGCACCGTTTTTCTATCAAGCAGATGCAAAGAATGATGTTAATAAATGGGAAGGACTCACTAGAACTCCTTTGAACAGAAAGAAGAAGTTTTCGGTGTTTACAATATGAAGACAGTAAGTTTCAATTCATTTGGAAAATGGGCGTATCGTTTGGGCAACCAAATGTTCCAATATGCAACTGTTCTTGGTGCTGCTAGATGGAACAATCACAAACCAATAGCATGGCTTGGAAATGTTCCTCATATGGAAGACTGTTTTGTTTTGGGTTCCGTTGAAGACAGAATAAAGTATGCAGACTTTCTGGTGTATATGGAGCCAGAGAATCATTTTGGGTATAGTGAAATACTCACCAAACTACCTGAAGACAAAAATATAGATCTCCGTGGATACTTTCAAACAGAGAAACACTTCAAGCATGTTGAGCAAGAGGTAAGAGAGAACTTTACCTTTACAGAGTTGGTTACAATACCAGCCGCAGAAAAAATCCCAACAGATTCTCTTTGTGTTTCGGTGCATGTAAGGCGGGGTGACTATGTAAATCTTCAAAACATACATCCATGCACTCCTGTTGAATATTATATAGAAGCACTCCGTCATTTCCCAACACATCAACCAGTGTTCTTCTCTGACGATCCCAAGTGGTGTGAAGAACAATTCTCTCAAATCAAAAACGATCCTATCTTTATTCAACAAGAAGAAACATACACTGCAACTGCAAGAGAATACAGTGACATTTCAGCATATGTCGATATGTGTGCAATGAGTATGTGTCATTCACACATCATTGCAAACAGCAGTTTCAGTTGGTGGGGAGCATGGTTGGGTGGCGGAAAAACAATAGCACCTAAGACATGGTTTGGTCCTGATGGACCGAAAGACTGGCAAGATATTTATTGTGAAGGATGGTATATATTATGAGTCAAACTATTTATATTTTTTTCCCACCCAACGCAGAGGCAGGTGGAGTGGAATCTTTATTCCAAGGTTGTGATATGATCAATCAAATTGGTGGTGATGCATGGTTGGTATATGATGGACCACAACGAAATGGTGTTGTACCTGACAAATACAAGTGCTATACCAACATCAAAACCACTTCAATACACAATATCGAAAGATCGAAGGACAACCTTGTGATATTGCCAGAAGTGTGGACTGAGAGAGTTGCAGAATTTTCCGATATGAAGGTTGCTATATGGTGGTTAAGTGTAAACAACAATCACGGGAGATTTCAAGACTTTTTAAACGATAACATCCTACACTTATATCAATCTGAATATGCTAAGAATTTTCTCCAAAGCAGAGGAACAAAGACTATTTTGCCATTGAGGGATTATATTTTTGAGTTTCAGTCCGTTGATTGTGACCGAGAAGATGTTGTATGCTTTAACCCGGCAAAAGGGATGGATAAAACTCAATTCATAATTCAGAACTCACCATCGACTGTGAAGTTTGCATCTTTACATGGAATGAATAAAGAGACTATGATACAAATCATGTCTAGATGTAAAGTGTATATAGATTTTGGACACCATCCCGGCAGAGATCGCATTCCACGGGAAGCAGCGTTGCTTGGCTGTGTTGTTATAACTTCAAAGGAAGGAAGTTCTAATAACAATATAGACATTCCAATAGATGAGTTTTATAAAATTGATCCCTTGAATTCGTCTATCGGTAATTTTCTTCAAGACATAATCCAAAATTATGAAAACCACATACAAAAATTTGATGGATATAGAAACATAATAGCAAGCGATAAAGACACTCTAGCAAAGGAGTGCGATAACCTTATACATTTTTTGGGAGAATGGAACAAGTGATGAAACATTGGTATGAGTCCGATCTTGGGATCAATTGTGATAAACTTTTAGAGATTGCTTCTGCTTATCGTAACTCAACTTTTGTTGATCTTGGAGTAAGAACAGGAATCTCATCGGATATACTATTACACAAAGCAGACGAAAGAAACAATTTTGTATACGGAGTTGATGTTTCGTTTAATATGTGTGGTATTGAAAACAATACTCCTCGTTATACTAAAATACTAGGAGACTCCGTGACGGTTGGTAAGAATTGGAATCGTGGTAAAATCGACGGCTTGTTTGTTGACACATTACACATAAAAGAACAAGTAATGTGTGAACTTAAGTATTGGTGGAAGCACTTGAACAACAAATCGTTTATTGTGTTTCACGATTCAAATTGGCCAACCGGGAAAAGGGATGTGATAAATGGTATCTCTTATGATAGAGTGGAAGACGGAATAAAGTCGTTTTTCGGTGTTAATGAAGTCAACCATGAAGATGATTATATCAAAATGAAGACATATCCCGAATCTTGGGGAATGACTATAGTTGAAGTTAAACAGAAAATTGACTATCCGTCTCAATACAAAAACTGGAGAACTGTACTAGAAACAAGGAACAAATTTATATGTGATTTGTTTACCGAGGACAACCAAAATGGTATTGTACTTGAGAGACTGATAAAAGATGTATGATTATGTGATAGTCGGTGCTGGTCTTTTTGGATCTATCTTTGCAAGAGAGATGACCGACAGGGGTTTCTCTTGCTTAGTTATAGACAAGAGAAGACACATAGGCGGAAACTGCTATACTAAAGACGTAGGTGGTATAGCAGTCCACGAATACGGACCACACATTTTTCATACTAATAGTGATCGGATTTGGAAGTATATGAATAAGTGGTGTGAGTTTAATAGGTTCTCATACCATCCAAAGGTAAGATACGGAGACTCTCTATACTCGTTTCCAATTAACATGATGACTTTGTATCAATTGTGGGGAGTAAAGACTCCGAATGAAGCAAAGGATGTTTTAAACACGAAAAGGATTTCCATAACAAATCCCTCTAATCTAGAAGAGTGGATTCTTTCTCAGGTAGGCGAAGAGATATATCAAAAGTTTATCTATGGGTATACTAAAAAACAGTGGGGCAAAGAACCTTGTCGTCTTCCTTCTTCGATCATCAAGAGAATACCAATTCGTTTAACATGGAATGATGATTATTTTGATGACAAATATCAAGGCATTCCGATTGGTGGTTATACAGCAATCTTTAAGAAAATGCTGAAAGACATTCCAGTAGAAACTGGTGTTGACTATATCCGAGATAGGGACAAATGGGATTCCATTGGAAAGAAGATCGTGTATACAGGTGGATTGGATGAGTTTTTTGATTTCTCTTTGGGGGAATTGGAATGGCGTAGTTTACGATTTGAACATGAGAACTTGAATATATCTGATTTTCAAGGAAATGCTGCTATAAATTATACACATGAAGATATTCCTTATACCAGAATAGTAGAACACAAGCACTTTGAGTTTGGTAAACAAAATCACACTGTTATCACCAGAGAATATCCACAGAAATGGGATCGCCGCAAGGAGAAATACTATCCTGTGAATGACGAGAAAAACAACCACTTGTATAACAGGTATAAAAATTTGGTGGATCAAAGCAAGTATATTATCGGTGGTCGCCTTGCAGACTACAAGTATTATGACATGCATCAAGTAATTGGATCTGCTTTAAGCGCGATCAATATACACAATAAGTGAAATAAGAAAGATATACCACAATGCAAATACTAAACAGATTCGATTCATCTTATGCACAGTATGCAAATGTGTTTCCCAATGTCGAAAAATCTATACTAGTTGATTTGTCTATATTAACAGACGATGATATTGACAACTCTGTTGCTTGGTTAATAGAACCCAATGAAGTTTTATCCTCTTACATACGTCAATCAGTATTTGAGTTGATGCGACAAAAACTATTATCCGGCGCACATAGATTTTCAAAACTATACACATCTTTTAGGTGCTTTGCCGATCTCCCCAATGTATTCATTCTTGATAAACCACCTCTTTCATCTTGGGTAAGTGACGAAGATGCTGCTAAAGATCATAAAAAAGAGAGGGATCTAGTATTCATCACCTCTAATAAACAAATTACTCAGATGCAAGTATACAGAACACACATTGCTCAAATAATGATGCAGAATGGTTTTGAAGTATATGGTCGTGGATATAAACCAGTTGAATTTAAGTCTGAGGTTTTATCTCCTAGTAGGTTTTGTGTGTCAGTAGAGAATTCAATACACAAAGGATTTCATACAGAAAAAGTGTTAGATTGCTTTCGTACAAAGACAATACCACTTTACGTTGGTGATCCTTTGATTGAAGAAGTATACGATAAAAAAGGAATGTTTATATTCAAGAGCGTTGAAGAACTCATCAACTCTGATATAATGGTGTCTCTGCTCCAGAGAAAACCAATGCATGATTTATATGATACTATGTTTCAGTACGTCGAGGAAAACTATGCTAGGTATCAGAATTCAGCACCATTATATGATCCAGTGACTAGTATTAAAACAATTTTGGAGAACACCAGTGAATAGTGTATCTATCTGTATACCAGCATACGAGATGAATGGAAAAGCAAAGGAGTACTTAGGTCAACTGCTTAACAGTATTTCCATTCAAAGGGGAGTTGATTATCATGTTTTTGTTTCGGACAATAGCACAGAAAACGATGACGTTAAACAGGTATGCAAATCCTATGACTTTGTGACAGTCATCAATAACACAGGACGAAAATCAGCATCTTCCAACATGAACAATGCTCTGCTCCAATCAACAGGCGATGTAATTAAAATCATGTTTGCTGATGATTTTTTTGTTGATGATTATTCTCTGTTTGATTCTACGAAACCTATATTCGATGGTCAGTTATGGTCCGTTACAGCATGTTGCCATACTCAAAACGGAAAAGAATTCTTTAGACCATTTTTCCCCAGATATCACAATGATATTCATTTGGGGACAAATACCATGAGTTCTCCTAGCACAATCAGTATGCGAAGAGACAATCAAACTCTATTTGATGAGAACATCAATTATCTATTAGATGTCGAGTGGTATAAAAGAATGTGTATAAGGCATGGGGAACCACATATAAACAACAGAATAAATGTTGTGAACAGAATACATGAAGACTCTCTATCATCTTCTCTACATAAAGAGGGTATAGAAAACGTCATGGAAAAGGAAGTGACGTATGTTAAGAGTAAAATAGAAGGATTATTATGAGCAACAGACCAACCGTTACACTATGCATGATCGTGAAGGATGAGGAGCATATCATCCATGAATGTCTTGATTCAATGTTACCTTACATTGATCGCTATGACATCACTGATACAGGATCAACTGACAAAACCAAAGAGATCATACGCGCATGGGGAGAGAAGAACAACATTCCCGGCGAAGTCTATGATCACCCTTGGGAGGGATTTGGCAAGTCAAGATCTGCTTCTCTTAGAAACGCAGACAAGGGTGGTGCCGATTATGCATGGGTGATCGACGCAGACGACAGAGTGACAGGTGAGTTCAAGTATCCACCACAATTTGGTGAGCATTGGGCATATACACTTAAGATCAAGCGAGGAGATTTTGAGTGGTGGAGAAATCAAATCTTCAAGACTAATGTTGGTTGGCGATATGTTGGAGTTCTTCACGAATATGCAGACTGTCCTGATCTTAAGGAAAAGAAAGGCACTATTGCCAGACTAATGGGAGACTATGCCATTGATGCTCGCACAATGGGTAGTAGAACAAAAGCATTTGAGAAAGAAGGTGATGCCGAGTTCTGGAAGCAAAAGTATCTTGCAGATGCAGCGACTATTCTTGATTGCATCACCAATCCAGAGAACATCAACTACGAACCAGACAACATGAGATATCATTTCTATCTCGCACAGTCATACTTTGATGGTGGTGACTTTGAAAATGCAAAAAAGTGGTATACCAAAAGAGCAGAGATGGGTGGATGGGAAGAAGAGCAGTGGTATTCCGTTCTTCGTGTTGCCATGTGCATGAGCAATCTAAGCGAAGACTGGGCAAAGGTTCAAGATGTGTTTTTGCAGGCATACAATCTGAGACCAAATCGCTCGGAGCCACTTTATCATCTCGCAAGAATTCACAGACTAAATGGCAATCCAAAGTTGGGTCATCTCTTCGCCAAGATGGCTTGTACAATTCCATTTCCACAACATGATGTTCTGTTTGTTGCTAGAGATCTCTATGAATGGCAGGTTTTCGATGAATTGGCTTCCACTGCATGGTATGCAGGCGACATGCAAACGGGTCTTGCCGCTTCAAACAAATTACTCTCCGAGAAGAAGTATCCAGAAAACCAGCACGAAAGGATTTTGAATAACTGGAGACAATATGCGAAATGGATGGAAGAGCATGGTCCAAAACAAGAAAAAAAGGAACCGGAAACTCTAAAGGACATAAATAAGAAGAGACCAAAGAAGAAAAGAAAACCATCAAAGTCTCGCTAATCCAAGGAGATAAAAATGCCTGCGGGAGTCTATAATATACGAGCAGAGCAAGGAGCAAATTTCTCGCTGCATCTACAATATAGTGATGCGGCAGATCTTGTTATAGATATGAGCCAATATACTGCAAGAATGCAGGTAAAACGATCTCCCGAAAAAGAAAAATCAGTCTTATTCTTAACCAACACAGGTGTAACTGGTGGTGGAACTGCATCTTCTGGTGAATTCGACACATCAGGGACAGGTGGTGTTGCTGGATCAGGTGGGCTAAGTTTAAATACATCAAAAACAGGTGGAACTGGTCACACTGGAGGTATTCTTATAGAGATTGATCCAACCACAATGGCAAATTGTCCAAATGGTAATCACTTTTACGATCTGGAAATCATCAACAATGAAAGTGGTGCAGTAACTCGTCTCATTCAAGGAAGGTTTTCTGTTGACAGAGAAGTGACGAGATGAGTTGTAACAAAATCGAAATCACGGCACTTTGTCCCTCTGTTCACATTACTGGAGAATGTGAAACCAAAGTAATAAAAGTAGAGCAGGGCGTTGTTTCTGGTACAAAGGGAAATGATGGTGTTACTGGAAACACTGGTGCTACAGGAGCCACTGGTGCTACAGGAGCCACTGGTGCAGGTGAAACTGGTGCCACGGGAGCCACTGGTGCAACAGGAGCCACTGGTGCAACTGGTGACACGGGAGCAACGGGAGCAACGGGAGCAACTGGTGCAGGTGAAACTGGTGCCACGGGAGCCACGGGAGCCACGGGAGCCACGGGTGCTACAGGAGCCACGGGTGCA
>Ga0070746_10000592_pt1 | contig 21682 bp, 25 predicted proteins | sample VirMetDEL_Mar_21_FD_77016 | JGI IMG/M metagenome (GOLD analysis project Ga0070746, IMG submission 77016) | Aqueous microbial communities from the Delaware River and Bay under freshwater to marine salinity gradient to study organic matter... | ecosystem: Environmental > Aquatic > Marine >...
AGAAGGATCTACTTTTTGATGAGCTATTAGTTTACCTTCTTCATAAGTATAAAAATACCCATAAGGTAATGCTATTATGTTTATTGGTTGTTTCATAGTGTTTAATTTAAAATTTAAAAATCCTCTGTCATTATAAAACCCTTTCACAAGCAGTTGTTTACTTGTTTCATTGGCACTTGGGAATAATTCATTATAGTTGTCAGCTATAATATACCCTTTTTACTTTTTGTAACTCTCAGAGCTCTACAAGATTGTACATTCTTCTAAAGATGATTGGATAACAGAATCAACCTGTTGCAAGAACATTTAGTCCATAATCTTATTGACATATAAGATTTGGGTTTCATACAGCTATTCTTACTTTAACTGTACTAGGCTAGTCGCCACCATTCTAATTATTCAACATCATCTGCAGCAATATATGCTAGACAGATAATTATAGTGTAATATAAAATGAAAAATACAATCCCAGGAATTGAATAATCTTGTAGATTGTATAATTCTCTTCCATCACCTCCAACAAAAAAGAAAGATAATAGATGTACAACACATCCTAAAATTAAAACTCCAAAAAAAGCAAATGCTTGTAAGGCTTTCATAATATAATATTTAAAGGGTTTAAAGATGAACTCTCACAAGGTTGCAATCCTTGACTATGGCAATCTATTTTTATTTGCCACTATTGTGTGCCGAAGCATCTTAGATTCTCCTGCAATTGGATGAGAGTTTTTTGTTAAAAATGGACGGTTTCCTACATAGTGTGCTATTTCCGCCCTATACCCCGCATCTAGGGCCGCATTGTTGTTCACCTTATGCTAGTGACCTTCACGTCTGCTCACGCTCCGAGATAAAGGCTTTTGTTTAGACAATATGGTACTTAATACATCAATGCTTACATAAATAAGTCATTAACATTCTCAGTAAGTTTCATCATGAACGCCGATCTGCCTTACGGCCAGCATTCATTCCACAAACTAAGCGTATTGCAAGGCAACACCATTAATCTACCATGTCAGTGATACTAAAAATAGCATCACCCTGTGGTTTTGTCCGGAACCACCAGTACTCAGTTTACAACCATGTTTAATCCCTTGAACTTGAGTATAAAAGCAGGGCATGTGCTGAAAGAGACAGCATCTCAACCATTATTTTACGCTGACACGAAGGTTATATGGATAAACCAATTAATTATGTAGTTTAGGCTATATATTAATAGCCTGGTGAATTTGTATTTGTGAGAATAAGTAGAAAAAGGTATGGATAGTTCCTGCTACCAAAACATATAATCTCTCTCAACCCCCAATAACACTGAGTTATAAGGAGATGTGGTGAGAAATGTGAGTTATAGTAGAAAACTTTCAATCCAACGAGCAAGGGAATTAAGAAAGAGGGATAGAAACTGTGTTACAGCTCCTATCTCCCTTATATGGTTTGCAAGGGTCCATTGTTACCCTATCTCTTCTTCCGCAAGCGCAACCAACGCAGCTTTACCGGAAACACCCTTAAGCGAATCAGCACCAAGTTCATCGGTAATTAACGCCTTTAGGTCGTTAACTCGCATAGATGCATAATCTGTGTTAGATTTTGCTTCAGGTTTGGTTTGGTTTCCTAACTCGAATGGGTTCTCAACACCTTCTTCTGTACCATACTGTACAACGCGAGCGTCTTCGATAGGCACGATAGACAGACGGAAGAGAACATCTTCATTATCACGGCTTGCATACCAACCACCAACACCAGCTTCAGTATCATCATACTGTGGTGCATTAGGGTGCATAACTTCAAATCGTGCGCCAAGCGTGTCAAATTCCTTACCAACCAGTTGTTCAACAGTGTCAGCTTCGAACTTATCCAACACACGTTGAATACGATCTTCGTTGATAAACATACTTGGTGTAAATGTAGAGCCACTTGCACCAATCATTTCAAAGAATGCAGAGTTACGATTTGTACTGCTACTTGCAGTAGCTTTACACTTGATGATGTAAGGCTTTTGTTCCTGTCCTGGATTATTTAAATCAGGATACGCTTTATCGCTTTGCGTTGCGCTAATAATTGTTACCATAAGATTACTGTTTTTTTGTTTAAAAATTTATTTATCAGGCTACCGCCTTCAAAAAATGGCCAGTCTGCACACGGGTTTTTTATAAGGAGGTACCTAAACACACAGATTTACAAAAATTTTGAAAAAAAAATTTGAAAAAAAATTTCAACTTTCGCCATATTATACAACAATCTTACTTTTCTTTAATATTTTATGTTAAATATGGTTGGTTTTTTACATATTTTTTTGTATCTTTGCATCGTTACTGGTTTATCACCAATCATCCTAGAGGGCCGAAAGGTAGTTATAGGATCAGAAGTTGGGTTGTAAATCACAGATTATGAAACTAAGAATCAACATAGTGATGGAGTTGTCCCCAATAGTAACACAAATTGTTTAGATATAAAGAATGGGCGTGAGGATGGATTAGAAACCGATAATTTCTGCTGAGTTTACAGCGTATTATCATCCTCGGGTAACTGAAAAGTAGCACTGGCTATTCCGAAATTCTAAATTAAAGAGAAACCACCAAAGGGGATAGGTATGCCTATCAAAAACTGAGATAAATATGATATACGAAAAGAGAGATAAAGGTAAAAAGTACTTATTTGATAAGAAAGTAGACCGTGCTGTAGAAAATGGTAGGAAAATAGACTATTATTACACTATAATGGACGATGGGAAGGAGTATACAGTGATTATTAACGAGGAAAAGGCTAAAGAAAAGGGAAATCATTTACTAGCATTCTTAGATATCTATAAATCTGAGAGTTACAAGGCATGAGAAAAGTTTATGAACATTTGTCTAGGCGTGAATTTCTTATAAAATTCTTCGGATTGTGGAATACACTGCTTACAGACGACTATACACTTACTAAAAAGGAGTTACAATTCCTTGTAGAGGTGTTAATGTTGCCTGAAAAGTTTAAATATAGCAGATTTAGCACTGCAGCAAGGAAATATCTGGTAAAACAGTTCGATTATGCAGGTTGGAAGCTGTCACCGCAAGGATTTTCGCGAGTAATAGACTCGTTAAGTAAGAAAGGAATACTAGTTACAGATGAAGATGGTGTAATAGATGTACATCATAGTTTAAAAAAGGTTATTGACAATAATAGAAAGGAGTATACATTCTTTGTTGGCTTTAGATTAAAGGAGGAAGAATAATGGAACAGTTTATTTTTGATAAATTAGACACTAAGTTGAAGGAATACATCGAAGAATTCGGTAAAGCTCCTAAAAGACTACTTTTAGACCCGTATGCATACATGGAATTAAAGATTGCGTTAGGGTATGAGGAAGAAGATTTCGAACATGACATCCATACTTGGAAGGGTTTTTCAGTTTTGGTTAATATAAACCAAGATGAACCTCTCTTAGAGTTTGTATGATAAGAGATCACCTAGATAAATATAATCCTACGAGTGTAGAGGACGTTTATAGGATGGCTGCCGAGATTACCGGTAAGGACGAAGCTTTAGTGAAAAGCGTAGTTGCCCATCCTTTTAGCTATATAAGGATGGCTATTTCTAATTTAGAGGAACCTAGCATATACTTACACTCTTTTGGAACATTTACTGCAAGTTTAGCAGGTACAAATAAACATATTAGGCTTTGGATAGAGGCTTATAGACAAAATAAGATTGATAGAAAGTACTGTGTAGATAAAGTAAGCGCATTATGGGCATTAAGACAAAAATTTATACAGTTAAGAATTAATAATGAATAAAGATTATGATAAAAGAAACCATTCTATTTCTTTAAATAAAGAAGAGAGTATGGAAACTGTTAAGGCTAGCACAGAAGTAAAATTAGATAAGATTACGCCTGGCGAGTATAACAAACGATTAGTAACTGAATTACCAGACTTTGTAGATAAGATTACCATTAAAGGTAATAATCTATTAGTTAGATTTTTAATACCTATAACTACAGGTAATATTATAATTCCTTCTATTGAGTTAATTCCCAGTGATTCTGGTGAAAAACTTATACCTAAGCTAAAAGAACAAGAGCTCACTACTAGAGCTGTAGTTATTTCAACAGGAGATGGTGTTACAACAAAGTATACTAGAGGAACTATGATTGATGTTAAAGCCACTAACAGCTTAATGGCTATGCAATATGTTCCTACTATTATAAAAGGGGAAGATGAAGGAAACTTTTTCTTAATACCTGAGTCATATATACAAGTAGTTTGGAATGAAGAAGACTGAATATAACGCTACATCTCCAGCTAGACAGGATGGGGAGACTATGGAACAGTATAGACGTAGGCGTAAACTATTGAATCTATACACTAAAATTTACAAAACGTACGGATCTGAAGGTATGAAAGAGATTGAAGAGTTTCTACAGGCTACAGGTTCTGAACAGAATAATAATGGACGAATTGAAAAACTTAAACTCAGTACCGGCCCATCTACAGATGACGCAGGAGAGCAGAGCGAAACTGATAATGGACGCACTGACACTGGGGAACCCCTCATCGGGGACGGATGATGAAGGTCATTTCACCTCCTCAATAGATTTCGATATAAAAGGAGATGAGCGTCAGATGTTAATCGATACTCTACTCACAATATTAGTTACAGATGCTTGATCTCTTTGATATAGTAAAGGGGGACCCTATAATTAAGGTGTCCTCCTTATATATACCGGAGCTTAAAAGGATCTGGGATGCAGATACGGATCCTGATAAGATCAATGCTACACAAAAATTAGTGTTCCTGTATCATTATACCCAACCCTCTAGTGCTTATGCATCTCTACCAGACGCTACAAGATTGGAGCAGTGTAAACAAGCTTTTCTATTGGGAACTGATATTGACCTAGAACTACAGAATGCTATTGATACTATCAAAGCTGGAAGGTCTGCGACAGAGCTATTGCACGAATCAGCTAAGAATGGTATGTATAAGATAGCTAGATATCTAGATGAGACTGACATTAATAACGAGAGTATTAATAAAATGCTGTCTACCATACGAGGAATACCGGAAATTATTGAAGTAGGTAGTAAAACTACTAAAGCGTTAGAAGAAGATATGCGTAAAGCCGGTAAGAAAGTAGGATTTAAAAGTGATATACTCACAGATCATAATATAGACGAAGACGAAGATTGGTAACTGAAGCTCAAATAAAGAAAGCTACTGTAGGTAAACGTGGAGTATTTAAAGATTCTCCAATAGCCTATTCTATGGAATCCCTTATTCTAGATGTTCCGGAAGAAGCTAACGTTAGTTTTGCTGGATTACACAATCCAGTAGCTAATTTACCTTGGGAATATATAAACTTTACAGACAGCAGTGTATTTTCACCTGCTGCTAACGCTTTTAAAGCAATAGAGAAGAAGACTGGTGAAGGTAAATACACCAATGCTATTAAAGGGACGGCTGAATACTTTTCTTTTTGGAAACAAGAACGGAAAAGAATCCTACATGGATACGAGCCTATAGTAGATGGTAAGCCTTGTGGAGTAAGGATAACGGGGGAACACTATTTCTATTTGAATTACGCACGTATAGATAAGCGTATTAAGCTTCCTAGCGGTGAAGAAGTTAAGAACCTGGACTTTCCAGACTTTATGTTAATGGATTATTACTGGTTCTTAGAGTTAGAACGTTGTGAAAATCCTAGTAAATACGGAGAGGATAAGAAGTATGGCATGATTATGGCTAAAGCTCGTAGAAAGGGTTGGTCATTTAAGAATGCTGCAGGGTTAGCTTGGAAGTATACATTCTTTAAAAAGAGTTATTGTATTATTGGAGCATTCCTAGAAGATTACGCAATGACTACTTTCGGGTTTGTTCTGGAGATGTTATCCTTCTTAGAAGAACACACACCATTTAAACATGGTAGATTAGTAGATAAGCCGGCTAACGGTACTATCATGAGTGGTTACGAAGAAGTAATTGATGGTAGAAAGGTTAGAAAGGGATATAAGTCTACTATTAAGGTAATGACTTTTAAGAGTTCAGCCTTTAAATCAGCAGGTAAATCAGCTACACGATTCTTATTTGAAGAAGCCGGTCTATTTGAGAACCTAGAAACAGCTTACGCTATATCAAAGCCTCTATTTATGGATGGTAATATCATGATTGGTATTCCTATTATATTTGGAACGGGTGGAGATATGAGTGGTAGAACGCAGGATTTTGCAAAGATGTTTAAGAATCCTGAAAAACACCAGTTACGTGCGTATGAAAATATTTACGATAAAGATAAAGTAGGTAATTGTGGATTCTTTGTCGATGAGATGTGGTATAGACCTGGTAAGGTTATCGTAGGAGATAGGACTTATGAACAAGTAGATTCCAATGGTAACCCTTTGAGATGGGCTTCAGAACATGATTTAGAACTAGCTAGAGAGTTAACTCGTAGAGGAGATAGAAAAACCTACCTAGATAACTTAACACAGTATTGTAAGACTCCTGCAGAAGCTTTCTTAGTACCTGATGGTAACATCTTCCCTACAGCAGAGCTATACGAGAGACTGACTGTATTAGAGAGTGATAAGATGTATAAATATCTTGGAACTCCTGGAGAATTAGTCTTCTCTGATAAAACAGATAGTATAAATGGGTTAAGGTTTGAGCCGGATTTAAATGAGAAACTAAACCCTCTATATCATTATCCGGTAAAGGTTGATGAAGATAGAACAGGATGTATAGTACTTTATGAGTCTCCTATTATATTAGATAATGGAGAGGTGCCTAAAGATGCTTATATTATAGGGCATGACCCTTATGGACTAAATACAGACACTGGGGAGTCATTAGGAGCTGCTTATGTATTGCTTTCTAATAAATATAGGAAGTATGGGTACAATAAGATAGTAGCTTCGTATGTGGGTAGACCGTCAGGAGGTAATAGTATGACTGTGTATAATACTAATTTAGAGAAATTAAGTATGTACTACGGTAATGCAGAGATAATGTTTGAGAATACTAGAGGGTCTGTATTAGAATACTTTAGTAAAAGAAGGAAACTACATCTATTAATGGATGAACCTGGATACACAATGACTAAACTTACTGGTAAGAAATATGCCGGTACGCGTATTAAGGGTACAACCATGGATAACCCCAAGTTAAAACCTCAAGGAGAGTTATATTTATATGACTGGCTTTTAGAAGAACGTGGGCTGTCTGTAGATGGACGTATGATAAAGAACTTAGATTTACTACCTGATCCAGGATTAGTAAAGGAATTAATACAATATAATAGAGATGGTAACTTTGACCGTGTAATGGCGTTTATACAAGTGATTATAGCTCTCGAAGAAACTTACAATGAGTTTGAAGCAGAGAAATATGATAAAACACATAGTTCACAGAGTAACGCTTTCGGAGCTTTAAGAGAGCATTTCCATATAAAAAGAAAATAATGAAACATTTAAAACAACGTATTTCTTATAAAAAGAAAATAGCCAATGATTATGAATGGGCTAAAGAAGAAATCGATGCTATACTAGACGGTAATCTAGGGGATTGGCATAGTCAGGGACAGGAATACGCTAGAGATTCTAGACTTAATATGATGATTAGGTCGTATGAATTATACAACAACCAGATTAATGATGTGGATTTTGAGGAATACTTCGATAGTGTTAAGTATGACTTGTCGCATAGGAAGGATAAGATTGCTCCTTATAATAAAGCACATAACAAGATTAATGTATTATTAGGAGAAATGATTAAAAGGCCTTTCTCATTCAAAGCAGTACTTACTAATATAGAAGGTGCTAGAGCTGTTTGGGCTATGCGTAAAGAGTTGCTTCGAGAATATGTTGAAGGACAAGTTGCGAAAGCACAGATACTGGAGAAGATTAATGCGTCTGAACTAGATGACCAACAGAAGCAGCAAAAGATACAGGAAGTAGAACAACAGTTTGCTCAGATTAAGAATCCGGAACAGATTGAAGAGTATCTCAAAATGGACTATCTGGAACCTAGAGAGATTAAAGCTAACAAACTATTAGATGATAACCTGCTTAGATTGCATATAGACGATAAAAAGAAAGATTCATTTAAACACGGACTGCTTTCTGCGGAAGAGCATGCTTGGGTAGGTGTAGTAAATAATACTCCTACTATAAAAGTGCTTAATTCTCCTAATGTAATTTACCACAAATCTCCTGATATTAAGTATATCCAAGACGGTGATTTTGCAGGGTATATAACTTATATGAGTGTAGCCGACATTCTAGATACATTCCGAGATCTTTCTAAAGAGGATATCAAATCTTTAGAAGATAAGTATCAACATATTAGAAACAGTTCATATAATGGTGAGTGGAAACGTACCAGAGACGATTCTTATGAACGTTATATAAGAAGTACACAAGCAGGTAATCGTGGACAGTATGGTGGTGTGTATATGGATGATGTAGAAGTTGCCCATGTGGAATGGAGAAGTCAGCGTAAAGTAGGATTCTTTTCTTATTTAAACGAAAAGGGAGAACTAGAACAGACATTAGTGGATGAATTATTCCCGTTTAATAAAGAGGACCCCAGACATATTTCTATTGAGTGGGAATGGATACCAGAAAGATGGGAAGGTGTTAGGATAGATAATTCAATTTATACTAATATAGGCTCTGTACCGTTTCAGTATGTAGACCCAGAAGATCCATTAAGACAGCCTTTAAGTTATAAAGGTATCATATATGATAACACGAATACCACGCCGATCTCTACTATGGAGCGTATGCGTCCTTTCTTAATGCTTTACTTAGTTGTAATGCATAAACTAAAGAAATTGATATCTAGAGATAGAGGTAGTATTATTAGTGTAGATGTTTCTAAACTAGATCCAGAATTAGGTCTTGAGGAAACTATGTACTATTTAGATGAGTTAGATGTTGAGTTCTATAACTCATTAGCTAATGCAGAAAAGCCTGGAGCTGCCCAAAGAGGTGCCTCGCATAACTCTCTAAGTAGATCTAATACTAATCAAATCATGCAGTATATTAATATACTACAATGGTTAGATGAGCAGATTGGTGATGTTGCTGGAGTTACTAGACCTAGGGAAGGACAAACTTCTCCATACGAGGCTGTAGCTAATAACCAACAGTCTATTATGCAGTCTAGTACTATTACAGAAATACTACACTTCACGCATAACAGCCATTGGGAAAATATACTAAATGATTTTGTAGATTTAGCTATTAGGGTAGCAGATGATGAAGGTGTGAATAGAGCTACATTAAACAGTTCTATGGAACGTGGACATATTAATATAGAGCCTGGAGAGTTTGATAATGCGAAGTTTGGTGTATTTGTTACAAATGATCCTAGATCTACACAAGTTTATAATGATCTTAAAATGATGTCTCAAGTAATCTTACAAAGAGATAAAGGTAAATTGTCTCATGTTATTAAGATGCTTAAGCAAAAAAGCTCTATTGAGGAACTTACTAGAGAGATAGAGAAGTTTGAGAAGTATGTAGAAGATTCAGAACGCAGGGCTCAAGAAGCTCAAATGCAGCAGATTAAAGAACAAGCCGCTGCAGAGGAACGTAAAGATGTGCGTGAGAAAGAATTTACTGCTAGGGAGAATAAGCTTGACAGAGAGTCTCAAGAAAGAATTGCAGAGATTAGATCATTTACATTTGCAGAAGATCAAGATGTTAATGATAATAATGTACCGGATCAACTAGAATTAGAAAAAGTAAGGGCTAACGAAAGAATAGCTGATAAAAATATCGCCTCTAATGAGAGGATTGCAGATAAAAAAATGGCAAACGATTTACAAAAGGAGAGGGTAAAAGCTAAAAACACTCCCAAAACTAAGAAATAATTATGACGTACAAAGAAGTATTCTTTAATGAAGAAGCTCGCAGTAAGCTAAAGAAAGGTGTAGACACACTAGCTAATGCTGTAAAAGTTACATTAGGCCCTAGAGGTAGAAATGTAATTATTCAAAAACCTGGCAGTATGCCGCACATTACTAAAGATGGTGTTACTGTCGCTAGAGAAATTAATTTAGAAGATAGTGTTGAAGACATGGGGGCCCAAATGGTAAAAGAGGTAGCCTCTAAAACAAATAGTTTAGCCGGAGACGGTACAACTACTGCTACAGTCTTAGCACAATCAATGTTTACAGAAGGCTTAAAAAGTATTGCGAACGGGTCTAATCCAATTGATTTAAAACGCGGTATGGATAAAGCAGTCAAACATGTAGTAAGTAATCTTAAACTTATTACCGAAGTTATTGACGATGAGGCTAAGATTTTAGATATAGCAACTATCTCAGCAAATAATGAACAAGAAGTTGGACAACTTGTATTTGACGCAATTAATTCCGTAGGGACTAACGGAGTAGTTACCGTAGATGAGAATAAGACTTCGCAGACAGTTATTAATAAAGTAGATGGTATGTCTTTTCCTAGAGGATACGAATCGCCTCATTTTATAACAGATAAGCAGTCTCAGAAATGTATTCTTGAAAATCCATATATTCTTTTATGTGAAGATAAGATATTGGAAATCAATCATATTCTAAGATTATTAGAATCTATTAGTCAAGAAGGCAAACCCTTATTATTAATTGCTTCTGATATAGGCGGTGTAGTTATGGCTACATTAATACAGAATCATTTGAGGGGTGTTATACAGACCTGTGTAGTTGGTGCTCCTAATTATGCGGATAGGCGTAAGCAAGTAATGGAAGACATAGCATGTCTTACTGATGGTTATGTTATTGCGGAGTCTAAAGGTATGCATATTAAAGACACGCAATTAGCCCATTTAGGAAAAGCTGACCGTATTGTAGTAACTAGAGATGACTGTACTATTGTAGTTAATGATAGAAATACTAGAGTATTAGATAGAATTGAAGAGATTAAGGCTCAAATAGGCTCAGAAGAGTTTGGTTATGATACCGATAAACTTCATGAAAGATTAGCTAAACTTAGCGGTGGTGTAGCCGTCATTAGTGTAGGCGGAGCTAATACTGTAGAGATTAGAGAGAAGCGTGACCGTATAGAAGATGCTTTAAATGCTACGCGAGCAGCTTTAGATGAAGGTATTGTCTCAGGTGGTGGAGTTGCTTATATAAGAGCTAGTACAGGATTGAATAAACTTAGCGTACTAAATTCTGATGAAGCTAGAGGTATAGAGATTGTGCGTACTGCTTTAGAAATGCCATTACGTATTATAGTAGATAATGCCGGATTAGAAAGTTCAGCAGTCTTAGACCGTGTTAAACGCAATAAACGTAACCATGGATTTAATGCTAAAACAGAGAAATTCGAAAATTTAATTGACGCGGGTGTAATCGATCCTGTTAAAGTAAGCCGTATCGCACTAGAAAATGCTGTAAGTATTGCTAGCCTGTTACTTACTACAGAAGTTACTATTATAACCAATTTTAATAATGCAGGACATCAACAAATTCCTCAGGCGTGAAAACGTACGTAAAGTAAAGATTTACAAACCTAAGAAACATATTAAAAAAGAAACTAAAAGGGAGAGGGTATCCCGTATTAACAAAAACCTAAAACTGACTAAAGCTCTTTGTAATAAACTTTTAAAAGTATCCGCGGACACACACACTATAGAAATACTATACGTACTAGAAGATTTTTTGATAGTAGTTGAAAAAGATTCTGAACTAGATAATTTGATACTAGAAATCATAGAATCTTACCACGAAACAGGAAATTTGAATTATGAACTGTGGACTCTAGAGAAAAAGAGCCATATTAAAGAGAGATAAATTTATATAACACTTTTTTATTTAACTTTTAAATAAAAATTATTAACTTTGCATGGAAAATAATGAAACTAACGAAGGCTTGGAGTGGATCTTAGATGAGACTTCAGGCGAGTTTGTACAACACGATTCCTCTAAAGAGGCTAAAACAGATGATACTCCTGTTGAGGAGACTGATGATACAGACGAAGACGATCCTAATAAAATTAAAAATCCTTATGAAGACGTAAATACTACGGATGATGATGAGGATGGTGATGAGGAAGACGAGTTTACTCCTGAGTTTTACGAGGCTAATTTTAGCTTCTTAAAAGATTCTGGGTATTTAATGCTTCCAGATGATTACGAATTTACTCCAGGATCAAAAGGTTGGGAAAAAGCTTTAGAAGACAACAGTAATCAAATTCAAGAGATTATAGTTGAAGATATGTTCTCCAGACTAAATGATGAAGGACGAGCATTATTAAACTTCTATTTAAAAGGAGGTACTAATATCAATGAGTTTACTCAAGTAGCAGCACAGACTGATACATTTGATGTAAGTACTGAAGAAGGCCAGCGAGAAGCCGTAGCAGAAATGTTACGAAAAACTACATCTTTCTCTGAAGATAAAATCAGCGATTATGTAGAAAACAGTTTTTTAAATGATAAACTTGAAGATGAAGCCGGAGAGGCTGTACAAACTTTAAAAAGTTTAAAACAAGAAAGTCTTCAAGCATTAGAAGAAAAAGCTGCAAAAGATCGCGAAGCTTATAACCAAAGAGTTCAAGAAGCCTCAACCGAATTAGCCCAGGTACTATCTACAAACAATAATGTTTTTGGAATACCTATTAGAAAAACAGATTTGTCTCTAATCAATAATATATTTGAACCTATTAGACTACAAGACGGTACTGTTACTACAAAATATGAATATCAGTATAATTTAGCTATGCAAGATCCAAAGAAAGTTGCAGCTATTGCTAAGATATTAGATTCAGATTTTGATTTTAGCGCGTTAACAACAGCTAATAAAACGCAAGCTACTAAAGATTTAAAGAAAAAGCTAAAGGATGTGTATACTCCTGGTAAACAAACTAGGAAAAGTAAAAACCACAGATCTGGAAACTTTGATTGGGAATCAGTAGACTTGGCAAAATAAATTAAAAATTAACTAAATAATTATTAAAAAATGAGTTCTTTACAAAGTCAATTTGTTATTAAAAAGTATTCAGAATTTGGAGGTAACTTCATCGATTCTGACTACCTTGCCGCATCATTAGATACAGGCAAGCCACATGTTTTTGATGACCTGTTTGTAAAGATTTATTCTGCCCAAAACAAGTTTAAAGACAAGCCTCTTATAGGTTCTACTCGTGGGGTTGGTAATGTAAAAACTATTCCTGTAGAAGTCTTCAGATGGTTTTTGCAAGGCGCAGACTATAAATCTTTAAGGGTTGTTGAAAATCTTGAATCCGCTAACGCAGCACCAGGTATTGGTGGCGGTACATTCCGTATCAAGTTAGATCAGGATTGGGTAGGTGCTCCCGAAGTACTAATGGGTGAGGACAATGATTACAGTGTCCGTATCGTTAATGGTCCTATCCCTGATGGTGATGGCTTTATCTATGAGGTTTACATCGAAGATGATGATACTTCTAGGTTCTTCCCAGTAGAATTACTGGAACCAGGTCGTGAATTCTGCAAGTCTTGGACTTCAGTTCCGTCTGAAATGAACGATGAATTTGGTGGACAAGAGTACCCAAGTTCTTACATGCTTGAATCTCAAGTAGGAGCGTTCGCACAAAAACTTAAAATCACTGATAAAGCGTTACGTGAACACGGACGTATTGGAGTTAAGCTTCAAGATCGTGAAGGTAGGATGGTTGAACGGTTCATTCCTATGGCTGAACAAATGATGTTTGACGAATTGGAAATGAGCAAGGAAGTGCAGCTTACATATGGTAAGCGTTCTACTAAGCCAGGTCCTCGTGGTTACTGGATTAAAACTGGTCCAGGACTTCGCCAACAACTACGCGATGGTTGGATTAAGTACTTCAACTCGGATATTACTGAGTCTGAACTAGAATCATATTTGATGGACATTTTCTTTAGCCGTACAGATCGCTCTGAGCGTAAAGTCACTTTCATGACTGGTACAATGGCTTCTATTATGTTCCATAGAATGTTAGCTAATTCAGCTCGTGGATTCCTTACAGTAGATCATAATTATATTGAGAGAGTAGGTTCTTCTCCTCGCCACCTTTCATTTGGTGCTCAATTTACACACTACCAAGGTGCTGAAGGTATCGAAGTAGATTTGATGTATAATCCTTTATACGATGATCTTAAGTATTGTAAGAAGACACATCCGGATGAAACTAATCGTCCAATCGATTCTTGGAGAATGACCGTAATGGATTATTCTGCTCCTAAAAATAGCGGATTCGGTTCTAACTTAAACTATTTAGAAGTTGCTAATACATATACACATGGATATGTTACTGGTACTGTAGGTCCTAATGGCCCTATTTCAGGAGGCGCTACTACTGAGTTAGTTGGAGCATACAAACGATTCGTACAAGGTACTGCAGGTATCCAGCTAGTAGATGCTACTAGAAGTGGTGAACTTATCTTCGAATACGAATAAGACACAGAATAAGCCGTTTACATTTATATAAACAATAATTCCCACTTTATCCCTATAACGGCTACGGGAGAGTTGGGGAGCTTTTATTATGAAAGTACAGATAAAAACAATACCTGGCAGGGAGACCGCCAGTAAAATTCATGAGTGGACAGACCAAAACACTCATAAACCTTTAGGTAAATCTAAAGTAGGTAATGCGAAAGACGAATATTGCCTTTTTCCTTCTAAACGTCTAGGAGGTAATTTGAACACAGGAAAGATGCTAGACATTATTGAAAATCCTGAGTTTGGAAAATCCAAAGAAGAATTAGGAAAAGATTGGGAATATCTATCTGACAAAAAAGAAATTACTAGACAAGAGTATTTAGAATTTAAACACGGCAAACCTCGAAATTTTTATACAAATAAAAAAGGGGTTACAGGACAACCAGCTGATGCAAAAACTTATATGCAGAAGTTAAAGTTGCCCTTATCTGACGGAACTACTATTCTAGATACGACTAATCAAGATGATGAAATAAGGTACTATGCCTTTTTTGACCACACCTTGATTGCTACTTCGCTAGACCAATATCGTAAGCATTTAAAACCTAAAGCTACTCATTATATATCTAGTCAAGATGAAGACATTGAGATTAGACTACGTGGAGCTAAACTTAAAAATAAAGCTATTGCTAAATTAGAAAGCGATGACTTTATTGATGATAACAAGTTACTAGTACTTAAAGCACTAGCTTGGAATAACAAACAACTTACTTTAAGAGGTAAGGATATGTATGATATCATTAACGAAAAGCTTCATAGTGTGTATGGTGAAAGTGTAGACAGTATCGAATCTCCAGTTAATAAGTTCTTAAAAATGTATGATTTGTTGGGTGATCCTGCAGGACGTACTGAGCTATCAGCTAGAGCAATGTTACAAGATTTACTTGACACTCGTATTATATCTAATGTTAAGGAGACTTATACTTGGGTAAGTAAGGGGCTAATTTTAGGACATAGAAAAGAAGGTGAAGGTTCTGTTTTAGAATTTTTACTAAATCCTGATAAAGCCTTAGAATACGAACAGCTTGAAAATGAATTAAAAGCTAGAATTGTCTAATGAACATAAATGAAATGCATGTTAGAGTTAGAGGCAAACTCGATAGAGAAAACTCTCTAAGCTCTGATGATCTTACTCCAGGTTTAATTGATTTATCGCTACAAGCGGCTTCATTAATTGAGTTGGAAAGAAGATACGGTGTACAAAACCAAGCAGGAGAATCTTTTGATATGACTGCTAAAAGGCGCGCCGAGTTATCTACTCTACATGTTTTTTCTCCATCAGATATTCAACCTCCTCTATCTGCTACGGAAGGAGAGGATTACCACGGTATTTATTATTATACAGACTTTGATACTACAGCTAAACCTTTGTGGGTATTAACTGGACTATCTGTTAAAATAAGACATACTAATAGTAGTACCCATCCTGATAAAGTAGTTGCAGTAGACGAAATAGAAAGAGATGATTTAGATAAAGTACTTACAGGTGCTTATACTAAACCTTCTTATAATTGGGGAAGAGTTCCTGTAATTATAAGTAAAGCTACTGACACTTCTGATACAGGAAGACTGTTTATTTATACTGGAGATGATTTTGGAGTAGCTGAGGTTTATCCTTCGTACTTACACTTTCCTACACCAGTATTCTTTGGAGGATATAATTCATTAGATGGTTTATACGTATCAGGAGATCCTCAAGTGAATTCTGATATGCCACAAATGCTTCATCAACATATCGTTGATACGGCAGCAAGTCTACTAACTTCTAATTTGCAAGATAGTGACTTATTAAATTTAACTGAAACAATTCGTGCTAAAAACGAATTTTAAAACAAACAAAATATAACAATGGGAAAATTTGGAAGAGCGGTTGAAACCATCCTAGTTGCCAGTGGTGATGCTACTGTACTATCTGACGGTTCTACTACATTAGTAGATTCTAACGGTAATTGTAACTTGGCTAACGGACAGTTAGGAGTTTTTCACGCTACTTATGACGGCGGTAGTACCCCTGGTACTGCTATTTCTGTAGGAGACACTGTAAGTGACGCTCCTGCTATTCAAATTGCGCAAGGTACTCCTTACGTTAGTTCTCCAGGACCTGCGACTTACAATGGTTTCTTTAACAAGACTCATATTGTATCTCCATCTATCTTTGGTAAACTAACTCGCGTTTTTCGTGGACAGTCTTACACTGCTCCTCGTTATAATGCTTGGGTAGTAGGTGCAACAGAAGGACAAAGTGATGCTATCAGTACTCCTCTAGACGAAACTAAATATTCATTGCGGATTACTATGTCTTCTCGCAGACATGAAGAAACGTTTAGCGAGTCTACACGACAAAGTACTGTAATTGAGTATACTACTCCTGATTATACTACTTTAGGAACTACTAATCCTCTGGATCATTTGGTTCAAAACATGGTAAATAAGATTAATCTACAATCTAGATTAGTACTTACTAACGGACATCGTGGTAATAAAGACTTTATTGCATTCGCTGTAAGGCATGACGAGGCTTCTAACGCTTTCTCTGCTGGAGGTAGTGTACTAATTTCTGCTTTAGATGCTCTTGCAGGAGGTACTGCATATCCTACTACAGGTTATGGTGGAATCTCTACTGATGCTGAAACTACTTCTGGTGGAAGTAATTCACAACAAGGTGCTGCTTGGGTAGCTATTGCTGCTGATAGTAATAACGATATTGCTACAACTGACGCTGTAGTTCCAATTAACCTTACAACTGCAGGTAGCAATACTTACGGGGCTAATGGTATTGTAATTATGGCAATTGACCCAACTCTTGCTTACGAAGATCGTCAAAGATTGACTAAGATTAAGATGGCTGTTTCACTTATCGATGGTTTCGGTACTGCTACAGGGCTTTTTGAAAGTTCTGATGTACAGGAAGCTGAAGGATCTGCCCGAAAGGTAAGATTATTCTATCGAGATACTGCCGGTCAACGCTTGTATTCTCAAAATCGTATTGAGTTGCCTATTGTAGAGTTGCTAGATCCTGACGTGATGATTCCATCAGGTGAGGTATATGATACTTATATCATAGAATCCGAAACTCCACATGCTGAAGGATCTTATTTCCAAGATAATACTAGACTGCAAAGGACTTATGTATTCATTCCAGTAGATAATACTACTACTACAGCTGCTTTTGAAGCTGCTTTGAATCCTTACTTTGCTTCAGCGGACTTTAGCGCAGTAACTCTTTAATCAATAACCTAATAAATTTAACAATAAATGTCTATAAGTAAATTAAGGGTAGCTAAAGCAATCTATGATTTTGCAGTAGATGGGACAGCCACAGGAGATATCACTCTTGCTCAGACTGAATCTATCCCTGCAGGAGCTATAATTTTGCGTGTCACTACTAACGAAACTGATACTATCGCAGGTTCTACTGATATTGACCTACAAGTAGGTTCAGTAAAAATTGCAGAAACTATCAATTTCACAGGTGATGCGGGCGTAATTTCTAGAACTGTAGTACCAGTTGAGCTGGCTACTGCAGGTGATATCATGATTCATAATGATGGTTCTGCTATCAGTGATGGAGCAATTGAAATCTTTGTTGAATACGCAATTGCGTAACTAATTCTAAACACAATAACTTAACAATAGAGGGTAGGTGGGTTCAATCTGCCTACCCTTTTTTAATACTAAAAAAATGGCTAAAACATATTTCATTGATAAAAGAGCTTTTGTTAATAACAGCACAAGCACTATAAAAATCGAAAACCCTCTTAATCTAAAAACTTACATTGAAAGTGTAGTAGATGAATCAGATGGGTTTGACTCTATCAAGGTTGATGCTCTCTCTGAAAAAACTTCTGGGTCTGGTATTGCTATAGGCGATTCAGGTGATAAACTAGGGTTCTTTGGGGCTACACCTGTAGTTCAAGTAACTACTGGAGTTTCAGCAGGAGCATTTGTAGCTAATACCTCAGGTATTGCTGATGATACAGCTACGTTTGCTGGTTATACATTAGGTCAAATTGCCGCAGCTTTGAAAGCAGTTGGTATCCTAGCGTAATAACTATTTAACCTTTTGATTAATCTTAAAATAATATATCGTGGCTTTACAACCAAAATTTGATATTCATTTTGCTGCAGATTATGACTCGTTAACTTTTCAAGAACTAACTAGTACATATGATGCATCTACTAATACTGGAGGTTGGGGAAGTCCTAATCCAGACCCTTCGGGGACTACTCCTGCAAATACTGGATACTTAACAGTTACTCATGAGTGGGACGGGGTTACTCTAGACGATATAACTATTGTTCCCTCTAATGTGATTGCCGATACAACTTTAGCTTTAACTAGCTTTGAAAGTAGTAGTACAGACTATTTCTCTACTAAATTTACAGATGGTGTATATACTTTTGTGTATACGGTAACTGTAGCTAGTGTTGATTACACTTATACAGTAAAGAAATTGGTAACGGCAGATTTATGGTGTCAGCTTATGACACTTGCTAAAAAATTTATTGATGGTACTTGTCCTTGTGCTATGTCTTCGTTTAAAGATAAATGGCTAGTAGGATTTTCAAAACTAATGGCTTTACAGGGTGAAGAAATTTGTGGAGATACGACTCAAGCCAAGGCAATGTACACATCTTTAAGTAATTATTTAACTTCATTAAAATGTAACTGCTAATGTGTCAAAATTGCTTACCTTTAGATTTAACAGGTATTGGGCAAATAGGACCTGCTGGTAGTACAGGTGCCGCAGGATCTGATGGGTCTGATGGAACTAAAATATTAGTTTCGGATACTACGGCTTATACTACTGCTACTAACACTTCTTGGGAATCCACAGCCTTTAGCTATACATTACCTATCAATACTTTAGCCTCAGATGGTGATGAGATAGATTTTGTAGTATTTGGTACTGGCGGGGATTCAACCCCTGCATCATACGATCAAATGGCTTTTGTATTTAACGGTGCTCCGTTAGTTAATCCTGATGCTTATTATAGAGGAGCACTAAGTTGCTCATACTATTTTCCTTATAGCACTACAGCCGCTGCTGAGTTTAAGCTTAAAGTAAAAAGATTATCAGCAACATCTGTGAGAATTTTTATGTATAAAACTGCGCAAGGAGGAAATTCTAGAGTGGATTTATATGCAACATCTACTTCGTGTAATAACTTAACTAGTGCTACTAACTCCTTTGGATTAAACTTGTATAGTGGATCAGTAACAGGGTCAGTAGATATTTATAATACAACTATTTCTTTAAATAAAACATAATGAATCCTAGAGAATTAAAAACAATAACCCATACTTCTAGTAATATAGTAATTGACGTTGCTCCAGGAGGAAATTTTGAATACTCTATAACTTCTACTTATAATTTTGCAGGAGCAGTCGCTATTACAGCTAATGGAGCACCGCTTAATGGTACTACTGTTAGATTAATTTGTGATTTTACAGGAACTTCTAATTACTTAGAAGGATCTAACAATATGACAATATTAGGCACAGTTTTGCCTGGCGAACTAGCTTCTAAAAAATTTACTGTAGATGCTACGTATGACGGATCATGGGAAGTATATTTTACTCCTGACTGGAAACAAAATTCTACTGTAACTACTGAGCATGTACAAGATGATGCAATAACCACAGCTAAAGTACTAGATGCTAATATTACTACTGATAAAATCGCTAATAACGACGTTACTTTAGGTAAGATGGCGCAGATGGCAGCTGATGGTTTTATTGGTAATGATTCCGGCGGAGCTGCTAATCCGCAACATCTAACCGTAGCAGAAGCTAGAACTCTATTATCACAAACCGTGACTATGATAGGTAACGTAACAGCTTCAACTACATCAGAAGATTCTGCAGGAGATACCGAATTAGACACTACTATAGCTAATGATGTAATTACTACATCTATGCTAAAAGATAGTAATAAGATTCGTTATGAGATGTTTTACGGCTTTTTAAACTGCGTCTCAGGAGGAGCTACAGCAGAAGCACAAATTAAAGTGCCTTGGAATTGTTTTGTCCGTGAAGCTGTTGTTTCGGTTGTTGATGCTGTATCACATAATGTAGACCTTACGTTAACAGATCATGGAGGAGCTAATAGTTTACTAAAAACTAATAAAACTATAACTACCGGTAATGCTGCTAACTTTCTATTAAATATAGATAATCCAACAGATATAGACAGCTATCCTACAGATAGTAATAACTTGTTTAATGCCGGACAAACTATTAAAATAGGCAGTGATGCCGGAGCCTCAACTCCAACAACTGGAAAATTATTTTGGCAAATTGCCGTACAAAGAATTAACTAATAATAATGGAACAAAAAGATATACAACTATTAGAGAAAATAGTTAAAAATACAGGATCTGCATATTTCACACCCTCACTACTATCTACTACTAGTGCTGGTACTATTCGTAAAGGTTTTCACAAAGCCACAATTTATAACTCAGGAAATAATGCAGGACAAATAACTATTGCAGGATCTTCAGGAGATTTACCGGCAGGAGCCGCTGCTAATTTTAGTGGAGGAGAGAAGGGAGACATCTGTTCTTTGGATATAACCTACGATCCTGCATCAGGAAGTGGAACAACATTTTTAATACTAGTATCTAGAGCATAATGGAAGATAGAAAAGAATTAGAAGAAAGACTTAAAGAAATACGTAAGGGAGAACTAGCTGCATTTCAGGGAAAATTACAAGAATTACTAGAAGAATATCAAGTAAGTTTAATACCTGAATTTACTTATATAGATCAGCAATTAATTACTAAAATATCAATAGTAGATAAATCATGATAATAAATGCTTCAGATCTAAACAAATTATATGTAGCTTATAATGTTTGTAAAACATCTACACCAAGCAGCTCTGTTTTTGGGGATTGGGTAAATTTAACAGATTTTTTAGATGCATCTAATATACAAATAACTGGTAATCCTGGAGAGATGTTATACATAGGTTCGGACGGAACTATAGAGACTTCTTCTAGAATGACTTTTGATGGAGATACTATATTTGTAAGCGCTGGAGCTGCTGATAAAAAAGCTTTTCAAGTTAAAAATCAGAATGTAGGTTTAGGAGTAGTTACAATGTTTGTAGACTCTAATGACCACGGGGGCTTCTCTGTAGAAGAAGATGGGGGTACAAACACTGGATTTAAAACTAGAGGAGACCAATCAGAACACTCTTACTTTATACAAAGACACGTATCTATTAATAGAGG
>Ga0070746_10000596_pt1 | contig 21624 bp, 23 predicted proteins | sample VirMetDEL_Mar_21_FD_77016 | JGI IMG/M metagenome (GOLD analysis project Ga0070746, IMG submission 77016) | Aqueous microbial communities from the Delaware River and Bay under freshwater to marine salinity gradient to study organic matter... | ecosystem: Environmental > Aquatic > Marine >...
GCTGAAATGCCAACTTGGGCTGGTTCTGCCATAAATAAATATGCGGAAAGCAAGGGCTTCGGGCACGGAAAATCTGGTGGTAAAAAGGGTATATCTCGCCGTATTAAAGATATGGAAGATGAATACTAAATTTTTATAAAATAGAAAAACATTATTTTTTTTTTTAAATTTTTAAATATTTATTAATTATAATATATGTAATTACAAATAATTATTTATAAAAATGAGTTATTCAAAAAATTATTATGCTTTAAGAAATCCCGCAGAAGATAAACGTATTTTAGAATATAATAATAATATGATGAAAAAACAAATAGAACACGAAAAGAATGAATTAAATAAACGTTTAAATAAAACAAAAGCAAATGTTAGATTTATGGGAAACGGTAAAGGTTCAATAGATAAATTAATTAGGCAAGATATGGAAACTGATAAACCATTGGGTGGGCGAGTTATGGGTTCTGGTAAAGTTGCTGACTGCCATTGTATGATGGATAAGGAACATAAAAAAGGTAAAGGAAAAAAAGCAACAAGTATAGACGATATTATGGATATGGAAGAAAAGGAAATGAAAGGGAAGAAAGGGAAAGGTTTTAAAAAAGGCGTTTCAATAGAAAAAATTAAAGAAACTGAAAAAAAGGCGTTAGGTAAAGGAATGGCTGAAAGAATGACAAAAAAAGGGGGTATGAAAAGTATAAATATGGATTTTGAAGGTGGAGCGAAAAAATCTAATAAATGGCTTGATTTTGTTAATAAAACACGTAAAGAAACAGGTAAAAGTTTAAAGGATACATTAAAATATATTAAACAAAATAATTTATATAAAAAATAATAATAAATAATAAATAATAAAAAAAAAAATGTTTGAATTTGTAGATTTAATTAAATTAAATAATGACAAAAATAATTATCTATATAAAGTTGTTTTATTAAATACAAAAACAAATAAATTAAATAATATTAAATTTGGAAATAATAAATACGAACAATATATAAATCATAAAGATAAAATTAGACAAATTAATTATAAAAAAAGACACGAACCACGTGAAGACTGGACTATTAAAGGAGTGAATACAAAAGGATTTTGGGCGTGGCACTTATTATGGCGTAGCCCGAATATAAAGGATAATTTAAAATATATTTTAGATTATTTTTTTTAATTATATTTTTAATATTTTAATATTTTTAATATTTAATATATATAATAATAATAAAAAATATAATATAACCTTATACAGTAAAGGCAAAATATTTTTAAAATGGCTGATGATGAATATATGGACGACTATGAAAAATCAAGAGCAATAAGAAATGAGAATTTGATGCGTGAAGCAAGACGTAATTTTGAAGAAGAAAAAAAGAATGCTTTACGTCAGGATGTTTATAGTAGAGATTATTTTAATTCTCAACAAAGAGCCAAAAAATTAAATATTCAACAAGATACTAAAAAAAATAAATTTTTAATGACACGTAAAGACCCAAATAATAAAAATGAAATATATTATAAACAATTTAGAGAATTAGAAAATGAACGTTTATATTTAAATGTATTAAAAGAAGATTATTATAATAAACGTAAAAATGCGAAAATATACACAGAAGAAGAACAAAGACCATCACGTTTTAATAGTATTGTGTCATTTAAAATAGAAGATTATTTTAATCAATTAGAAAGCAGTATTCAAAATGAAATACAAAAAGGAATACAAATATTTAGAGATATGACAGACACATCAATAACAAAAGCACAACAAACCCAAATGATGCGTGAATATATACCACAATTAAACTCGGGGAATGTTATAAAAAATTATAATCAATTAGTTTTATATATATTAAATTTTTCAAAAGAAAATAATATAACAATGAGAGACAATGCTATTATTGATAATAAATTTAGTGATTTAGTAAATAATACCGATAAACTCGTAGATATAGCAAATTTAAATAATTATACAGATATACAACCATTAACAAAATTATTAGAAAATTTAAGAGATTTAATTATACAACCCATAAGTTTTAATATAAGACAAACAATACAACAATTAAAAGATGAACGACCACCAGCACCTACACCAGCAAGAAGAGGAAGACCACCAAAAGATGATGGCGATGACGCACCAGGAGACGCACCAGGAGACGCACCAGGAGGAGCACCACCATCACCACCACCAGGATTTGGTTTTGATACACCACCACCACCATCACCACCACCACCGCCACCAACAGGAAAACAAAAAAGAAACCAAAAAAAAAGTAAAATATACAAAGAAAAACAGAAAGAAAGAAAACAAGAAATGAAAGAAGCCGAAATTTTAGACGCAACTACACCAGAACAACCAAAGAAAAAATTAATACAAATAAAAACACCAGAACAACGAAAAGCAATATCATTTGATGATGAAATAGCAACAGCAGTTAAAGCAGGAAGACCAAAAGGCAGTAAGAATAAACCGAAAGAAATAGACCCTTCTAAAATACCACCAGCACCACAATCAAAACAAGAAAAGGAATTTTTTGAAAAAAATAAAGATAAAATAATACAATCACAAAAGGGTATAAAAGTTATTGATGAAATGACAGGCAATCCAATGTTTGAAAGACAACGCACTAAAAGCGAAAGCAGTAGTGGAAAAGAAGGAGAAGGAAAAGGACGAAGAAAAAATAATAAACATATGAAGAAATATAATATCAATGATATATTGAAAAAATTAAACCGAAAATAAACGGCACATACTGCCACGGGATTTTTATTAAGTGATTTATTAATAATTTTTAGTTTTTATTAAGCGTAATATTAATAATTATGTGTTTTTATGTATATTGGGCTATATAAAATTAATTTTATATAGCGTTTAGGCTATTATTATAGGTTTTTATTAAGATAATGCTTAATAAAAAATAAAAATTATTAATAAAATGCTTAATAATTAATAAAAAGGGTTAAAAAGTTAAAAAGTTAATTAATTTTATATTTATTCATCGTCAAAACATTCACTAATATATTCTTTAATTTTATATATTAATGAATAACCATAAATATTATTTAAATAATCGTTTAATTTCATATAAAAATTAGTTTCATCTTTATCCAAAATATAAAACCTTATTAATTCTCTATATATTGTATTCATTCTTTTACGATACATATTAATATTCATTCTTAAATTCAATGGTGTTAAATCATTAATATAAACATTAACAAATTTAACTATTTCAGTTCTATCATTTTTAAATATATATTTTAATAAACCCATCATAAATTTATAATGTTTAGTATCACAACCAAAAACAATATGGTTATTTATACGTATTTTATAATTATATTTATCTAAATTATCTGTATTTAAAAATTCATATAATGTATTATATTGCGTTTTTTCAATATCACGATATTGTATAACTAATGTATTAATATCTTTTATAATTTTTTCATTACGACATTTTAAATTTTCTAATTCAATATTATTAGTTTCTGTTATAATATTTTCAGTTATATTTTTTAGTTCTTCTTTTTTAGTGTTAAGTATTGCTTTTTTATATCCTAATTTATTAATATTTTCTTGTGTTAATTCAATATTAACATTATTATCAATGTCATCAAACATTTCACTAACAACGCCCATTTTTGTATAACAATTTTATAATCTAATTGTTGAGATACTTAAAATAATTAAGAATAAAAAAAATCAATTTTTTATTTTTTAATTTTTCCGTTTTTGCCGTTTTTTTTTCTCTCACTACTTTATATAATAATATAATTTTTAAATTAAAAAAAATTATAATTATTTAAATTATACTTAAAATAGAATATTTTGCCATTACTGTCATAGGTGATATTATAAATTTTGGAACAAACATTTTAAAAAAAGTCTATAATAAAAAAAAAAATCTCTGTTCCAAAAATTATTAAAAACTAAAAATTTAAAAATTTAAAAATTAAAATTATTAATATGTGAAGGTTGAATTTAAAAACTCCAAAATTTCATCTTTTATAAAATCATAATCATTATCCACTATATTAATATTAATATGTTCTGGTGAATTAAAATTATTATAAATTTCATTTATATCATCCACAAAACTATAATTATTATCATACAACTTTTTATTAATACAATCAAAATATTTATAGACATTATAAATACATAAATGATTGTTTATAAATTCACATAATTGAACTACTAAAAATTTTAATCGTTTTTGATATGTAGTCATATTATGGTTAATATTCATATCATACGAATATAAATCTAAAATATGTCTTTTTTTTATTTTATATTCATTACTGAAACTATTAATAATATGATTTATAAATTGAGTTAAAAATTTTGTTAATATATTTTTAGACTTTAATAATTCAAACAATTTAAATAATGTAATATATTTATTAGGCTTATAATAATAATAAAAATTTTTTATTTCCATAAATTCTCTATATTCATCATTATCATTATATTTATAACGTATAATTTTTTCTTTACATTTTTTTATTTCCTCAATATCTTCATTTGTATATTTAATATTAACATTTTCATTAACATAATTAATAAGTTCATCAATATTATTAAAATCCTCCATTTTGTATAACAATTTTATAATCTAATTGTTGAGATACTTAAAATAATTAAGAATAAATAAAATCAATTTTTTATTTTAATACTTTTATTACTTTATATTTTCTCTTATTACTTTATATAATAATATAATTTTTAAATTGAAAAAAATTATAATTATTTAAATTACACTGAAAATAAAATATTTTGCCATTACTGCCATAGGGTATAGTATAAGTTAAAAAAAAAGTTTTTAAAAATTAAAAATTAAAAATTAAAAATTAAATATTAAAAATTAGTAGTTTATTTTTTTTCATTGTCTTTTTGTTCTAAAAATTCATAAATAAAGTATTTCATTTTTTCAATTGTTTCACTGCTTAAAAAGTCATTTTCATCGCTTAAATTAAAACATATAAATTTATGAAAATAATACATTATTTCATCATCAAAATTAAATATTTCTTTATTTTCGTTTAATGTTTTTAAAATTCTGGTTTGTCTTTCTATACTTTTTTCTGGCATTTTATTCATTTTTACATTGACGCCATTATCCCAACAATAAATATATTGTCTGTCGTCAGTCCATTTAATTAATTCTTCAACATTTTTATCATTTAAATAGATAAGAAACATTTTATAACACTTTATAATATAATTGTTTATAACACTTTATAATATAATTGTTGAGATACTTAAAATAATTAAGAATAAAAAAAATCAATTTTTTATTTTTTAATTTTTCCGTTTTTGTCGTTTTTTTCTCTTACTACTTTTTATAATAATATTATTTTTAAATTGAAAAAAATTATAATTATTTAAATTACACTTAAAAAAGAATATTTTGCCATTACTGCCAGAGGTGATATTATAAGTTAAAATTTAGGTAAATTCTTTTTTCCTTTTATTTTTTGTTTTAATTTTGATTGTTGTTTTATTCTTTTTTCACTTATTTCGTTAATTGTTTTTGGTGTTTCTTTACTTACTTTTATTGTTGGTCTATAAACTGGGTATGATTTACTTGTTTTATTAGGGTTAATATCTTTCCACTCTTCTTTAAACCATCTTTTTAATGGTTGTTTATCTGTTTTTTTTCCTTCATATGGTTGTTTATTATTTCCATATTTTTCACTAAATAGTTTTTTATATTCTTTTACAATTGCTCCTGAACGATAAGCACTTGGTTTTTCATATTGTTTATAGACTGTTTTTTTTGCTTTTTCATACAATGATGTATCTGTTGGTATTGAGGACATTTTAAAAATAATTTTTCTAACTATTATATAACTATAAAATAAAAAAAATGAAACAATACTATAAAGCCATAGCCTTATATGTAGGCTTACAATTATTAGGTTCTGCTATGTTATATTTTAATTTTGAGGGTGATAAACCAAAAAAAATGTCATATATAGATTTTAAAGGTATTTAATCATCTATATTATTATTTCTTAACCATTCCATAACTTTTTTTCTCTCATTTTCTTCTACAAATTTTTTATAATCCAATAAATACTGTTGTATAAAATATAAATCGCTATTTATTATATGATATTCACAATTACACGTTAAATTATGACATTCTTTTTCCATTTTTAAAAACCCAAAATTACAACAATTATAACAAACCCAATTATGAGTTTTCATATGTATAATTATATTACTATCTTTACATACACATAAATCAAATTTATTATAACATTTTTTACTATTATCTATTAGTTTATTCATTTTTATTTTTTTATATATATTAAAATATATTAATATTTTAATTTATAAATAAATAATTTAATAAAAAATAATATTTATATAATATAATATTTATAAAAATATTTTGCCATTACTGTCATAGGTGATTGTTTAAAAAATGTCATTAAAAGAAATTATTAAAAGTAATAAACCAAATCTGGCTCAATCATCAATTAATACATATAACTCTATATTATCAAATTTATTAAATAAATTAGGTTATACTGATTATAAAGATTTACTTAAACAAAAAAAATTATTATCCTTTTTAAAAGATATTAAACCATCTAATCGTAAAACAACATTATCAGCGGTTATTGTTTTGTTTTCTAATGATACATATAAAGATAATAAAGCAATACAAAAATATAAGAAAGTATTAAAAGAAGATAGTGATTATACTGAAACACAACAAGATAAACAAGAAAAGACACAAAAACAAGAGGATAATTGGATTGATTGGAAAGACATTAAACAAAAATATAATGATTTAGAAAATGACACTAAACATTTATTTAACAAATCTAAATTATCAATGAAGGATAAGCAAGAATTACAAAATTATATTATATTGAGTTGTTATGTATTAGTAGAACCTCGTAGGCTTTTAGATTGGGTTGAATTTAAAGTGAATAATATTGATAAATCAAAAGACAATTATATGAATAATAATAATTTTGTATTTAATAATTATAAAACAAAGGGGAAATATGAAAGTCAAACAGTAGCAATACCGAAAGACTTAAAAAAGATACTTACAAATTGGATTAAATTAATTGATTGTGATTATTTATTTTGTGATAGTAATAATAATAAATTAACAAGTGTTAAATTAAATCAAAGATTAAATAAGATATTAGGGAATAACGCAAGTGTTAATATTATTAGACATTCATATTTAACACATAAATATAAAGATATACCAGCACTAACAGATATGAAGAAAACAGCCGAAAATATGGGACATTCAGTAGAGGAGGCAATGAAATATATAAAAAAATAATTTTTTGGTTCAAAGATTTATTTTTTTGTTATAGACTTTTTTTAAAATGTATGTTCTATTTTATTTTATTTTTTTTAATTTTATATATATATATTAATAATAATAATTATAATTAGTTTTTAAAAATGTCTTTAAATGTTTTTGGAGAATGCTTTTTAACCGAATTAGATAAAAAAATTAATGGTTATGTTTTAAGTAGCGGTTTTAGGAATAAATTTACATTTATATCATATAATGATTTATATTTTTCAGGAGATATAAAACAATATGAGGTTATTATATCAATGCGTATAGCACTGCCACAATCCACTAATTGGAATACATTTAGATTAGTAAAAACTGATAATTTAGGTTTATATTTTATATCAAGTGATGGCGATTTTAACGCTTATAATATTTTTTTAATGAGATTACCAATACTTGAAGGAAAAACAGTTGAGACATCAATTGAAGAAAACAATAATTATAAACCAGAATTTACTCCTATACCAGGCAACATAGACAAGGGAACTAACGGGATGCCAGATACTATAACATTAGACCCACGAATACAATATAACACAACACCACAAACAATATTAGATGTTGAAAGAAACACGGATATAGGCAGTAGTAATCAAACAGTTTTAGGGTTTAAGTTAGGGTTAGGAAAAGATGGAGAAAAAGGAACATCGCAATTTTTTAGTAGCAACGAATATTATAGTAGTGAATGGGCTATTAAATGGACTGAAAAACAAAAAAGGTTTGGTAATTATCTAACACTGCCTATTACGTATAATATCCCTAACACATCAATAACTCCCGAAAAAAACAGATATTTTAATCTTAAAATATGGTTTAATTATCCCGAATATTTATATCAACCATATGCCGAACAACAACAATTAAAGCCACCATCAGGTATAAATATTACGCCTATTTTATCAACAATACAGGGAGGAGTTTTAAAACCTATAATTAATCACCAAAATAATAATAGTAATATTAAAGAATTAACACAAAGAGCAAATTATTTTCCAAATTATGATTTAATAAGTAGTAATTTTATGAATATTACTTATTATGATAATGAAGAATATAACATAAATAATTTAAATGATAATTTATATGTATCTTTCGGGGAGTTAAAACAAGGAGAAAATGTAATACAATTACAACAAATAGAAAATGCCGAAGTTTTAATATCTTATGAATTATATAGTTATGAATATTAAATTTTATATTATATAATAATAATAATAATAAATATAATATAACCTTATACAGTAAAGGCAAAATATTTTAAAAATGTCTATTAACGTTTTTGGAGATAGTTTTTTATATGAATTAGATGAAGATGTTAATTTTACTCAATTCTCAATAAAAGGAATGGACGAATTAGTTAATATACACAAAGACCATATAAATTTAAGAGTAAATGAAAATAATGAAATTCAAGATATGTATATATTAAAGCAAATTGAAAGTGATGAAAGCACACAATATAAACATTTACAATATTCAACAGCAAGATTATTAAAATATGAAAATAATAATTATAGTTTTTTCGGGAGTATGTATGACGCAAATAAATATTTATTATATACTTTAAAAATACCCGATATATTAGACATAGGACGATTAACACAAATTCAAGGAAATAATAATCCCGTAAATCCATATGTTAATACATCGGGAATAACAAAGGGACAAAATGGTTTAGATGCCGTTAATTTTGTTGTTGTAAATAATACATCTTCAACACAACCCGCCAGTGTATCATCTATAACTGATAGTAGAAATCATAGAACATTTACTCTAACTATACCCGACACGCCACAAGGAAAAAGGGGAAAATCTTATTTACTCGGTGATGGCAATAAATATCAATTAGTAGATACGGCAACAACATCATTATCAAATTTTCATAATCAAAATTTAAATGTTTTTTGTTCTATGAGATATAATGATTTTAATTTTCATTTTGATAAATTATGGGATTATGATTTTAAAGGGAAAACACATATAAAATTCGTTTTAGAATATGATTTAAATGTAATTAACCACGCAAATAATGATGCGTTAGTTAGTAATAATAAAACATACGGTATAAGGCTTTTACTTAATAATCAGTTTCAAATACAACAACCGCCATTACCAGATAATTATACTTTTGAAATTGATAAAGTCAATTTACTTCCAAGTATATATACAGATACAAATAACGCACTTTATGACGGTTATTATAAATGGACTATAATTTTTGAGTTTCTTATAGATGATACAAACAGACAACCACAAGATTTAGGTTTTTATTTTATATTATATGTATTAGGACAAGAGGAAAATTTAACTTCAATGTTTGATGGAATGCTTACGGCTAATATTTACACTTATTAATTTTTTTTATTAATATTTTTTTTTATTTTATATATATATATATTAATAATAATAATTATAAATAGTTTTAAAAATGTCTATGAATTATTACGGAGATGATTGTTTTTTATATGAATTAGATAATATAGAAAAACTTACAGGATATTTTACGGCAAACGGTGAATATGATATTAAAATACCAGTTTTAAGTAATAATTTAAATTTAAAATATAATACAGACACATTAGAATTAGAAAGTATTATAATTGTATCATTAAGAAAGCCAAATTTACCAATTTTAAATTTAGGTGATGAAACGCCAAAAAGACAATACGGCACAGCGTATTGTAAAGGATTACAAAAAGATTTAATAAGTGGAGAGATATTTTTAGTTTTCAGTTCTTATAAAGATGATACTGACGACTATAATATTTTTGTTTTAAACTTACCAAATGATAATAAAAACATACCACAAACTAATACAGAAATATCGGCAGTTAATTTTATACCGCAATTCGTAAATCAAGACCCACGTGTATATTTTAATTTACAAGGTGAAAATGGAGCAAATGGAGGCTTTTTAAATACTATAAATAATTTTAATGTAAATTTTGTAGATGATACATCAACGACATCCTATGATGGTTCAACATTAACATTAAATATAAAAAGAGGAGAAGATGGAGCAACAGGCAACCATTTTAACACAAGTGAAAGTATATTTTATATAAATACATCATTAACACGTGTTCCCCTTCCACAGTTAGTTTATACTCAACAAATTACAGATATAACAGGTAATATATTATATGATAATAATTATTATCAGGCTTATACAACTGATGTAAATGACAATAAATTTAATTTAATTAAACAATATACACAAGCAAGCAATATATCATTTAGAGGTATTGTAAATTTAAATATGACTTTTGAAAATGATAGAGTAGGGAGTAAAACCGATGCTATAAATTCATTAAATGAAGGTAATGTATTTATATCGGTTTATTTACTACAAAATAACCCTATTACTTTAAACGAACAATATCTCCCTTTAATAAGCACAGTAAATGGTATTTTTATAAATCCAGAATATACACACGAGTTTGTTTATAATACACAAGATAGATTAGACCCATCAACAGGTAGAACTATAAGCGATTTCCCCATTACTAACGCAAAGGTTCAAGTTAAAGTATGGCTACAAATTCCAAAAGATTTTTATAAAGGAGGTGAATATCCATCAGTTAGTATTGATTTTGAACTTTTAGAAATAAAAAATTAATAAAAAATTTCTTTGAGTAGTATAGTATAAAAAGTAGTAGAAGAATTTTTTGATTTTTGGGCGTATTCTTGTAAAAAATGAGTTATTTTTTTGGAACAGAGATTTTTTAAAAAGGTATATAAAAAAAAAAAAATCTTTGAACCATTTTACATTTTTACAATTTTAATATTTTAATATAATAATACATTAATAATTTTTTTATAAAATGGTTTTATTAGGTGGTAGAAAATATAATAAAAAAAATGTTAAAGAAGGTAAAGGTTTTTTCGGTGATATGTTTAGAAAAGGTAGAAATTATATAACTGATAAACTTTATAAAAGAAATCCAGTTTTTAATTTTGTAAGAAATCCAAATTTACCAAGTAATAAATTATTACAAGAAATAGCAGAAGATAGTTATAATAAAATTAAAAAACCGTTTATAGGTGAATATGTAAATATTTTTAAAAATGATACATTAAACATTTATTTAAATAAAGATTTAAAAATTATTATAATAGGAGTAAGAGGAACGGCAAGTGGTGGAGATGCTCTGGCAGATTTAAAAATTGCTAATGGAAATTTAAACACATCAACACGTTATAAAAATGATTTACAAAATATAAAAAAAATACAAAAAATATATTCAATAGCAGAATATAAATATTTTGGTTCGGGTCATAGTCTCGCAGGGGCTATATTAGACTTACTTTTACGTGGTGGTTATATTAGGCAAGCCGTTTCATACAATCCCGCAGTTGAAAAAAATGAAATGGGAAACAGTAAAAATTTACGTATATATAATGAAGATGACGCACTTTATAATTTATTAGGAAAATATAGCAATAATGTAGAATTAAGAAAAAATAAAAATAAAATATCTAATCCTATTATAAATACATTAAACGCTCATAAAATGGAACAGTTTGAAGGAGGAATGAAAAAAATTAAATTATTAACGCCAAAACAACGAAAATTAAAAACCGTTTTTGATAGAATGACAAGAAAGCAATTAATAGATTTAGTAAGAGATTACAATTTACAAGAGAAAATTATAGGATATTATAGACATCCTAAATCAAGACTTATATATATAATTAATAAATATATGAAAATGGAAAACGGACATTTAGTAAATCGTAATGATGGCGAAGCAGTTAAATATGATGAACGAGAAAAAAATCCAGAAAAATTAAATGTAGATGAAGAAATTAAAGAAATTAAAGAAGAAGATAAAAAAAAAGCAGAACATAAAGAAAAAAAACGTTTAGAAAGAAATGAAAAGGCAAAACAAAAAAGAAAAGAAAAAAAAGAAAAAGAAAATAAAAAGAAACAAGAAGAAGAAGAAAAACGTATAGAACGAAACCAAAAAGCAAAAGAACGCCGACAATTAAAAAAACAAGAAGTAGAAAAAGGACAAAAAAAAATTACATCATTTTTTGATAAAGAAGAACCAAAACCTAAAAAAGAAATTAAAAAGAAAGAACCAGTTAAACAAGTTAAAACAAAACAAACAAAAATTAATTTTAAAAAAAAACCAAAAAAAGAAAAAATGACAATAGATGATTTATTAAGGTTAGATATGAATGAACCCGAATTTAGTAAAGAAAGATTAGAATTTTATAAAAAAAATAATGATGTTATTAAAAAATTTTTATTAAAATTTGTAAAAAATTTACCAACTACAATAAGAAAGAATTTATTAATTGGTAGTTATGGTAAAGATATTAAAAAAGATACTGAAAGAATAGAATTTTTAAAGAAGAAAGTAGAAAAAAACCCGCGAAAAGTAATAGAAGAAATTATAATGTATGAAGATTATGGAGGTGATATATATGATGAAATTGTAGAATTTTTTGAAAAATTAATGTAAAAGGCAATTACTGTCATAGGGTATTTATATAGTTATTTATATAGTTTTTTTCCAAAACCCGATAATCTCATATCATAATCATTTTTTTTAAATTCTTCTTTAAAATTTTTAAAATATGTTCCTATTTTTTCATCATAATACATTCCTAATTTATAACTATTAAAACGGTTTTCTTTTGTATATTCAATTAATTTTTCAAATCTTTTATATAATACATTTAAAAATTTTAAATGTTTTTTATTATATTCTCTTTCTTTTTTTCGTTCTTCTAATTCTTTTTCGTTTTCTTCTTTTTTAGTTTTCATTTTTTTACTTGTTAATTGTGGTGTTATTCTTTCTAATTCTTTAATATTATAATCATTAATATCCTCTCTTTTTTTATAGTCGTTTATCATTTCTTTTATTTCTGGTAGTTTATCCTTAAATCTTTCTAATAGTAATTTTTTTGTTAGTTCATTTCCTTCGGGTCTTGTTTCATATTTTCCTATATTTCCCCTTTTCATTAAATTGTTTAAATTTCTTTTACTTAATTCATTTCTTAAATCAGTTGTCTCTTCAAATGTTAGTGTTAATTCTTTTACATCTTTAACCGAATTATTTAAATTGTTTTTTAATTCTTCAATTAAATCAATTAAATCATTTTGTTTATCTATAATTTTCTTTAATTCTTGTTGTCCTTCTTTACTATTATTTTTTTGTAATTCTTTTATTTTATTTTCTATTTTTTCATTTAATTTTATTAGTCTTTCTTCTTTGTCTGTTAGTTCTTTGTAGTCCCTTTCAATTTTTTCAAACCAATGTTTATAATCATTATTTTTTAAATAATCATTTATAGGTATTTTATATTTTTTAAATAATTTTCTTATATAATCTTTATTTAAAAATTCATTACTTTCTTTTATTTCTAATGGTTCTTTTTCTTTTTCTAATTCTTTTATTTTATCTTTATTTTTTTCTATTCTTTTATTTATTTTTTCTTTAAATAGTATTAATTCTTTTCTTCCTTTATCTGTATTATTTAATTGTCTTATTTCAGTTGTTTTATCATCTATTTCTCTTTGTAAGGTATAATTATTATCAATTAAATTATCAATATCTTCATTTATCTTTTCTAATTCTGTTTTCTTTTCTGGTTCTGGTTTTTTTTTCATAAATTTAGGGTATTTTTTTTCATATTCATTTTTTTTCTCTCTTAAAATATCCTTTAATCTGCTTTTTTTCCTTTTATTATATTCTTCGTCTATTTCTTCTTCTAATTCTTTTATTTCTTTTTCTTCTTCTTGTTTCTTTTTCTCTTTTGCTTCCTTTTCTCTTCTGTCTTTATTTTCTTGTCTTTGTTTTCTTAATCTTTCCTTTTGTATTTCTTTATTCTTCTCTTCTTCTTCTTTCTTTTTTTTCTCTTCTTCTTTCTTTTTTTTCTCTTCTGTTTGTATGTCTTCTTTTTTTATATAAAATACTGGTCTCTTTTTTTTCCTTTCTTTTTCTTCTTTTTTCTCTTGTTTTTTCTTTTCTTTTTCCTCTTGTTTCTTTTTTTCTTCTGCTTTTCCTTTATCGCTTTTTTTCCATTCTTCTTTAAATCTTTTCTGTCTTTCTCTATATTGTTTTGAATTTTCCTTTTTCTTTTCTTTTCTGGCTTTAAGTTGTTCTTCTGTTGGTGGTTTATATCTTCCTTCGGGTGGTGGTTTAACTATAACATTATGTTCTTTTACAACAATATAACCATCATTATCAATTGTTAAATGTTCTAATAATTTTTTTACTATAAAATCGTTCTTTTTATGAAAATATGGCTTAATTTGTGCTTCTAAATTAAACTCTCTAATAATTTTAGTTAATTGTGAGTTGTTTAATCTATTAAATAAATGTTTAATAGGTTTATTACTTTCTTTATATTGTGGTTTTAATTTATAACTTGCTTTTTTTACTGGTAAATCAGCCCAACTATGATAATTTGTATCTCCTTTCATTTTTTATAATAATTTAGTATATATTTATTAATTATATTATATATTTTTTTTATTATCTTTTATTTATATATTTTGAAACAATTCCATCATATCCTAAACCCGTTTTTTTCTTTAATTTATCCATTAATTGTTTATACTGTTTAAGGCTTACTCCTTGATTATTATTAAGTATAAAAAAAATACAATGTGCTCCACACGTAGCAATTTTAGGGTCATCTTTTTGATAGGGCACATCATTCCAAAATGTTTTTAAATTATTATGTTTATTATTTAACATTTTCAAAATATATTGTTCGTCGTCTTGGTCTAATTCTTTGTTTGTTTTATCATCAAAATAATCAAAAATTCCCTCTGGTTTATAACCATAACTATCAAAATAATTTATTGTATTATCATTTTTAGTAATACATATCCAATGTCCTCGCATCTTGCTAAACTCCATTAATATTATTATACTTGAACCGTTATTAGGCAACATATTATTAATATTATTATGGTATTGTTTCAATTCTCTAAATAATTTAATAGGTGTATTCGGTAAATAATAATTAATATCATCATCGCCCATAGCAGTTAGTTTAATTTTTTCTATTTCTTCCTTTGATAAATCTTTCAACATTTTTAAAATAATTGTATATTATAATTATCATATAAAAAAAATGGTTGATGTTGTAAGTATTACAGCAATAATAATTTCAGTTATTACAGCATTAGGCACAGTAGCAAAAGAGACTAATTTAAAAAAATGTGATTGTTTTTGTATAGAGAGTGATTGTAGAGATGAAAATAAAAATATTGATAAACAAATAGAAAATTTAACTGAAAAAATTAAAAAAAATGAATTAAAAATACAAAAAAATAAATCTAAATTAAATATTATTAATGATAAAAAAAGACATTCAAATATTATTGAAATTCAGCCCGAAAGTCCATTAAGTATAATAAGCGATAATTTAGAAACATCAATTTAAACATACCCTATAACAGTAAAGGCAAAATATTTTATTTTTTTTTTTTTAATCAAATGATATTGTTATAGCCTCTTTATTGTGTATTATTTCAACATCATAATATTTTTTTTTCTTTATATATTGTTTCTCTTTCTTTTCTTTATTTTCTTTATTTTCTTTTACGTTTTTTTTTTCTTCAATAGTCATATTACAAAAAAAATTTTCCTTTTAAAAAATGTGTAAATTTTGTATATATTATATTATACTTTTATTTTTTTTTTTAATTATAATCTTAATTATTAATTTTTAAATTCTTCTTTCATTTCTTGTAATAATTCTCTTTCTAATTTAGTTAATTTTAATTCTGTTTTTCCTTTCTTTTTGGCATTTTCAATTTTTTTATTTAATTTAAATTTTTGTAATAGTCTTTCTTGTTTCATTTCCTTTTCTTGTTTTTCTATATGTTCTTTTACATTTTTTTCAATTTGTTTTATTTCTTCATCTGTATATTTATATTCTTCTTTTTCTTTTGGTTTTTCTTTTGGTTGTTCTTTTGTATTTTCTTTTGGATTTATTAAATCTTCAATAATATCTATAAATTTTCCTACAATTGTATATTTATAAATTCTTATTGTTTCTCCTTCTTTTTCTTCATAATGTGAATGAATACGTTTATTTTTAAATTCTAACCCGTATTTTTCTAATATTTCATTTAAACATTTAAACGTGTTTAATTCTTTCAATTGACGAGATTGTTGAAACAAAATTTTAAATTCTCGTGAATTATAAATTTGTTCTATTTTTTTTATGTCATATTCATCATTTATTTTTATTAATTTATTATTATCTATATTATATCCAAAATTTTTAATAATATTTAATATAATTTTTTGTTTCTTTTTGCTTTCAATTTCTACATTAATATTAGTTTTTGTCATATTTGGATTAATTATATTTATATATTTTTCATTATCATTTATTAATTCGTCTGGTGTTTCATAAATTAAACATTTATTATAAAAATTTTCAATTTGATTATTTTTATTACAATATGATAATAACCGCCTTACATTTCCTACTATATTAAATTTGTCTAATCTATCCTCAATAAATTCATATGTTAATTCCCTATAATTTACATTAAAATATTTTGTATATAAATACTTTTGAATACTATAATAATTCTCGGGTGTTAATTCTAAATTTTGCTTTTTCATTGCTTCTAATTCCAAAAATTCATCTTCACTAATTGATTGAGAATTTAATATTTTCATTATTTTTATATATTTTGGACGTTCATTTGCCTCCTTTTTTCTATTTGGTGTATCTGCTATATATTCGTATGTATGACCCTTTAATTTCAATAATCGCGTTAATTCAGTAATTAAAAACACATTGCTATTTATTTCTTCTGTTTCATTTTCTAACATAATATTTATAAAAGTTTCGTCTTCTTCGTTGTATTCACTATATTTTATACTTTCAATTTCTTCCTTTCTATAAATTAAGGCATTCTCAATAAAATTTGGTATTCCTAACATTAAAATTTTTATTGTGTTTTCTTTAAAATTACGAACTCTACTTAACATTTGTAAATAGGGGCGTGCTTTTGTTGAATTTTTACAAACTAAACCATAGCATTTATCAAAATATTCCATATTAAAATCAACGCCTGCCTCAATTGTAGGGCTATATATAAGTAAATCGCATTTGCTCCATTCTTCCATATAATTTCTTAAAATTTTTATATTTTTTTCAATTCCAGTATGAATACATATATTATAATTTTTAAACATTTCTTTAATTGAATTACAAGCATTGGCTGACATTGAAACAATAACAATTTTTAATCCATTTTCTAAATCATCACTAATATTTTTATAAAATATACTATCTCCGTTATAAAATATAAAGTGTTTTTTATTTGGTTGTATTGTATTTTGATATATTTTATAATATGTATCCTTAATTTGGTTATTTTTCTTTTCTGTTTTTCCATTACATATTTTATAATTATTCCAATTTTGTTTAAAATTCATAGCATAAATAAAATCATAAGCCCGATTATACAAATCGCCATCCATACATAAAATTTTTTTACTTTTTAAAATTAAACTTTCTAATTTTTTATATATTGTGTATTGGTTTTTTATTAATGGACTATTAAAATGAAAAAGTAAGCCTTCTAATTCATCCAAAACAATTAAGTCATAATAATCACTATTTAATCGTAAAATACTATCTAATTGAATAATAACCCTATTTATGTTTATGTCTCCTTCTATATCCTGATAATGTTTAAAATTGTATTGTTCGCTTAATTCATTATATAATGTATGAGCCAGTGATTGACGATAAGTAATAAATACAACTTTTTTAAATTTTGGTTGTGTTAAATCTTGTTTCATTGTAATAGGATTTAAATAATTCATATCAAAATTTTTATTATTTTCGTCTAATGTTTCATTTAATAAACTAATCATAAAGCGAGTTTTTCCTGTTCCGTATGGTGATTTTATAAGTAAAAATTTAAATTCATCAATATTAATAAAATCTTTAAATTTTTCGTTGTGTGTTTCATAATCTTCATCACTTTCGTTTGCTATTAAATATTTACGGTTAAATTTTACGATTTCATCATCATATTTATTTTCAATAAATAAATGTTCTAATTTTTCCTTAAATATTTTCCCATTTTCTCGTTTAACTAATAATAATAAGGCGTTTTCATCAAAATTTAAATCATATTTATTATTTCCATTAAAATATTGAGAATTATGTGCGGGTGTATTATTTTTATATTTTTCAACCATAGTTGAGTATTTATGAAACAAATTAAAGCATTCATCTGTATTATTTACATTACGACACATATAAGCAACTTTTAACCATTTTTTTAAGTCATTAAAATAATTATTATCATATAATATTTTCATTATATTATCCATTATATTTATATTGAATTTCTCAATTTCATAATCTGGTTTTAAAATTATCTCTGGTTTTGTTTTACGTATTTTATTTTTGGGTGGTTCTTCTTCATCTTTTAAACTAATTAATAAATCAATATAATTAATCGCATATTCTGGTAAATCGCATAATCCCTCATTTTTAATTAGTTCATAATTAAATTCAACATTTTTATTTAGTTTATAATCTTCATATTTATCAAAATAGCATTTTTTGCCATCTTTATTTATATATTCTCCGTTTTTTATATTATTTACATTATATTCATTATATTTTGGTATGTAATAAATTAAATTTGTATTGACATCTAAAATTTTTAATAATGTTTGATTTGGTATATCATTACAACGATTAAAATATAGGTGAAATCCTTTACGTGTTTTTACTATAAATTTACAATCATTTATTAATTTATCTAAAATTTTAACTTTTTCGGGTTTATCAATATCAATTACGGTTAAATTACTTCGTTTAGTCATTATCGCAATTCCATTTGGTTTTACTTTCATTTGTCGGTTTTTATCCCATACATTATTTAAATTATTATTCCATTCATTATTTTCATTATCCATTTCCAGTTTATAACTTTTAGGCAATAAAGCCCTTTTCTTATAATCATTTTCTTTATTATCAAAATAGCAATCTACATATACTCCAAAATATTTAAAGTTTTCAAAATCTTTATAAGTTTCCATTTTATAATTATAATTTAGAAAGTTTTAAAAATTATATTTCTTTTAATACTATTTATATATTATAAATATATTCTTTAAGTTGAAATAATTATAATATTATTTTTTATATTTAAAGAATTATATTAATTTATAACTTTTTTACACTTAAATAATTAATTTAATTAATAAAATCTATCGAAAATATTAAATTTATGTTAATATTTTTTGTAAGATAATAAAACAATTTTAGAAAAATAAAAATCAATTTTTTTTTTAGTTAAAAATATACTAATATAATAAAAACCGTTGAAAAATTTAAAATTATTTTTTCCGTTTTTTTCCGTTTTTTTTCAGTTATATTTTTAAAATAATCGGCACTTACTGTCAAAGGTGATATATATTGTTTTTTTTTAATAAATTCATCTTATAGGAATGGTTCAAAGATTTTTTTTTTTTTCTATACACTTTTAAAAAATCTCTGTTCCATAAATTTAACTCATTTTTTACAAGAATACGCTCAAAAATTGAAAAATTCTTATACTACTTTTTATACTATACTACTCAAAGAAATTTATTATATTACTTTTTATACTAATATAAAATAATCTTATAGGATTGGTTCAAGGATTTATTTTTTTTTCTATACCTTTTTAAAAAATCTCTGTTCCATAAATTTAACTCATTTTTTACAAGAATACGCCCAAAAATCAAAAAATTCTTCTACTACTTTTTATACCGACATACTCAAAGAAATTTATATATTACTTTTTATACTAATATAAATATTACTTTTTATACTAATATAAAAACCCTTTTGTAAAACTGAATTTTTAAAAAGGTTGAAGGTTTATTCTATCTTCATAATCTGCTTGCTCTTTATCTGCTTTAATTTTCAACAAGAATAAATCCTCAATTAGAATTTTACAATCATAACAACAATTATAAAAAAAGTATCTTTTACAACTGTAAAAAACACTTTTATCTATTAGAGTATAATTTACTATATTATGGCAATACTTACAACAACCCATAATTTTAAATTTCACTAATATTTTTTTTAATACTATTACTATTATTAGTATTTATATTATTATTATCTTTTAAACTTTTATTATCAAATACGTCGGTTATTTCATCAGTATATTTATTTTCTCTTATTGCTTTTATATTAGTCATTAAACGAGTATTGATTTTAGTGTTATTATTCATTAATAAATATAAAATAGACGCAAGTGTTCCCATACCAACACCAGACCATATTAAATAGGGGTTTTTATAAGCATTACCTAATGATGTAATAAATACATTCCCAGATTGAAAGATATAAAATAATACACTTAATATTTCATTACTTGTATTTAAACAACTACGTTTTTTAACAAAATTATTTAAATCATCTATTTTATTTTTATTGAATATCTCATTTACTACTTTTAATGTTTCTAAATTATTTTCTTCAATATCCATTTTTTAATTCTTTAAATTTATATTTTTATAAGTTTATTTTTTAATTTAAAAATAAAATATTATATTAGTATATAATAGATACAAAGAAAAAAACTTTTAAAATATCCTTACACAGTAATTGCCGTAAATTTTAAAAATGGTTGATGAAACTAATTTATCTAAACATACATATAAATTAAAAAATGGAGATATTAAAGTTAAATATTATCCACAAAAAGAATATAATAAAAAGCATTATGATAAAAACAAAGAGAATTATTTAAATGAGATTATATGTGATGTGTGTAATGGTAAATATACACAACAAAACAAATCAAAACATAATAAAACAATTAAACATAATATACATAAAAAATATAATGAAAATATTGAAAAACTTAAAAACGAATTACAACAACAACAACAACAACAACAAGAAACAAATTAAAACATATAATTTTCATTTAAAACAATTTTAGCCTGGGCTTCAACATATTTATTATGTATTTCCATATATAACATTTCTAATTTTTTATAATCATTTTCTGGTATTTTACTTTTTATAAATTCAATACTATTTATAATATCTGTTTTTTTTATAAATTTATTTTTGTTGTTAAACGGCATTTTTCAAATGTAGTCTTCTAATATATACTAATATAAAAATATCTTTAAATTAAAATAATAAAAAAGAATTTAATTAATTTAAAAAACTTAATTATTCACTTTCATCATTTAAAATATATAAATTTTGTTCTGTTAATACAAATTGAGGATAATTTCTATATATAGTAGCCATACGTGTTTTTAA
>Ga0070746_10000604_pt1 | contig 21484 bp, 33 predicted proteins | sample VirMetDEL_Mar_21_FD_77016 | JGI IMG/M metagenome (GOLD analysis project Ga0070746, IMG submission 77016) | Aqueous microbial communities from the Delaware River and Bay under freshwater to marine salinity gradient to study organic matter... | ecosystem: Environmental > Aquatic > Marine >...
GAAGACGGGGCTGGAACAGGAAAAGCTTTAGCGGATTCAAAATCCTATTCAATTACATGTATCGGGGCACTTTTAGGAACGATTTCTTCCGCACAAGTACACCGAAATATTGGTCACGTTGCAAACTTTAATCAAGTTGACGGAACAGAATTCGACGAACCAGCAATTGCAATAACAGGAACGACTTTTCTTGTTAAGGATCAAACGTCTTCGGCTTTGGATTCGTTGAATGATTACGGATATATCTTTTTAAGAAAATTCGTCGGGTATTCTGGGACATATTACAACGATTCGCCGACATGTATTCCCGTAACAAGCGATTACGCGTACATTGAAAACAACAGAACAATAGACAAGGCTGTTCGAAGTGTTAGAACTTTGCTTCTTCCATTTACGAACGCCCCTTTATATGTTAATGAAGACGGCACGCTGACTGAAGACGTAATTTCTTTGTATAAAAACGAATGCGACAGGGCTTTAGAACAAATGGAAATTGACGGCGAATTGTCGAATTTCTTGGTAACCATTAACCCAGCGCAAAACGTTTTGACGTCTTCGAAAGTTTCAATAGCTTTGAAGCTTGTTCCTGTCGGGGTTGCACGTGCAATTGAAGTGAATATAGGTTTCGCTGTTAATTTATAAACTTTAAAAATTTAAAAAAATGGCAACACCATTAATAAACGGAAGGGCTTACGATTTTACACAGATAATCGTAACTATTTTAGGCGTTCCAGTTACTTCTGTATCTAAGTTGACATACAACCAGAAACAAGAGAAAAAGAACAACTACGGACAGGGAAATTTTGCTGTTTCAAGGGGACAAGGTATAATTGAAGCGGACGCGAGTATAGAAATGTCTATGAATGACATCGAAGCAATTCGCGACGTGGCTTTGAATGGTTCTTTGTTGAACATTCCCGCTTTTGATATTACCATATTTTTTGGAAATCCACAAAAACCAGTAACGCACGTTTTAAAAAATTGCGAATTTGTTTCCGACGGCGTGGACGCGTCCCAAGGAGACACAGACGTAAAACAAACGTTCGACTTGGTTCTTTCTCACGTCAAATTTAGATAGGAAAAACGTTCTAAACTATAAAATAAAACCGCTCAATTAGGGCGGTTTTTTTTGTATATTTGGAATTCATAAAAAACAAAATCAAATGGAAAAAGAAACAATTTTAAATGAAGTTCCGAAGAACGCTAAATTCGTTCTGGAAGTAGAAGGAAAAAAGGCGTATTTGAAAGCAATTTCAAGAGCGACGTTGGAGACAGCTATGGGGTTAATCATGCCGACGCACGGAAACCCGCGTTTAATTACGGCTGGCGAAATAATCTTGAATAGTTGCTGGATTTCTGGGGACGAAGAAATAAAAAAAGACGAAGAACTTCTTGTCGAAGCGTGCCTTCAAGCCGTTTCTTTAATCGAAAGAAAAGAAGCTTCTTTAAAAAAGTTATAGAGCGGTATCGACTGAATTTAGACGACGAAAACGCGGACGAACTTAGAAAAATGTCCGCGTTAATTCGTTTTTATTTTAAGGTCGACCCATATAAATTAAGCGATAAAAAATTCGCGAAATTATGGGGCGATTTGGAATTCTGTTTGAAGCACCAATCCGACCGCTATATGCCACACGGGGAAACTGAATAAATTTATATTATGTCACAAAATCGCGAGGAATACATAATTTCGTTAATAGATAGGGGGGTTTCTTCTGGGCTTCGGGACGTTTCGTCCAGCGTTAACGATTTACGCGACAAAATGGACGGATTGCAAACGAAGGTCGGAAGCGGTTCGCGTGGGCTTTCTGGTTCTTTGTCTGGACTGGTCGGAATGGTCGGAAGGCTTGGGGCTGTTGCTGGGGTTGGTTACTTAGCGAAACAAGTTTGGGACTTAGGCACAGGAATGGAACAAACCCGCGTCGCTTTTGGTACGTTTATGGGCGACACACAGAAAGCGAATAAGCTTATCGGGGAATTAAACCAATTCGCCAACGTGACGCCGTTTGATAATGCCGAAGTAATAAAATCGGGGCAAATGCTTCTGTCGGCTGGAATGGTTGCCGACGATATTAAAGGTTCTCTTGGAACTTTAGGGGACATTGCTTCGGGGGTAAAAATGCCCTTAGATGAATTAGCTCAGATTTATTCAAAATCAATGAATAAGGGCAAATTACAAGCGGAAGAATTGAACCAGATTTCGGAACGCGGAATTCCTTTAATGCAAGAACTCGCGAGAATGACAGGAAAGTCGAAAGGCGAATTATATAAACTTGCGGAAAGCGGGGCGATTACTTCGGACGTACTTACAACAGCTTTTCAAAATATGACATCGGAAGGCGGTATTTACAATAATTTAATGCAAAAACAATCCGAAACGACGGCGGGGAAATTTTCAACGCTTATCGGACAACTTCAAACGATAGGAATAAAAGTCGGCGAAGCTATTCTTCCAGTATTAAACGCATTCGTTTCTTTTGGCGTTGCTATTACGTCAAATAAGGAATTATTGAAAGACATTGGAATCGTTTTGGGAATTGTCGCGGGGGCTTTGGTTGTTTACAAAACAGCCATGTTAATTTCAACAATTGCGACGGGCGGTTTTTCGACGGCTTTTGCTACTTTAAACGCTATAATGTACGCGAATCCTATCGGGGTTATAATTGGGGCGATTGCTTTACTTGTTACGGGCGTTGTTTTAGCAATTAGACATTTTGAAACATGGGGCGAAATCCTTCTATTCCTTAGTGGCGGGCTTGGAATGATTGTCGTTCTTATAAAAAAGATTTACGACGGTTGGGACGGAATAAAAAATGCTTTCAAGTCTGAAGGAATAATTTCTGGACTTAAAAAAATTGGTTCTATTTTGCTGGACGTTATTCTTTCGCCGTTACAAAAAATATTTGAAACCTTCGGAATGGATTCTTTCGCAAAGAGCATAAAATCGCTTCGTCAAAAAGTAGGAATTGACATCGAAAAGAAAACTACAACAACAGAACAGAAAAAGTTAACGAATCCTTTGGCTGGAACAATGGAAAAAACGAACAAGCGAACAAAAACAGGCGAATTCGTTATTCCAGAAGCTAAAACAAAAACGAAGAAAACGAAAGTTTCAAACCTTAAATCTGGACTTTCTGAAATAAAAACTTCAGCCCCCAAAACATTTAATATAAATATCAATTCTTTGATAAAGGAACAAAATTTCGAAATGGTTAAAGACGTTTCCGAAATGAAGACGCTAATAAAAAACGAAGTTTCCCGCTTATTGTTAGGCGTTGTTAACGACGTTCAAACAACATAACAAAATGGCTTTAGGTACTTACATAATTAACGGGGCTGGCGTTTCGGCTTTAAAGACTAAAACGTTTCGTATTCCAGAAGTTCCGAACGAAGATAAAAAGTCTGGCGTTTCTTATTTGGGGACGCCTGTATATTCAAATTTAAAGATACGTCCTTTTTCTTATGAAGATTTGGACGGAAACATTATTTCAATAAAAAAGGGAGTTACAATTAATTCTGTTTCGTTTACCATAACACAAACAAAAAACATCGTAACGACGCCAATACAAGGGCGAAACGGAACAGAAAAAGAATACGTTTCAGACGGCGACTTTCAAATAGAAATTTCTGGGTCAATAGTTTCAGAATCGAACAATTATCCAGAAGAAGACGTAAACGAATTAATCGAAATTTGCAAAGCACCGATTCCGATTCCTTCCGATTCTTTGATTTCGGAGTATTTGAATTGGTTCGGAATACATACGATTGTAATTGAAAGTTACGACTTCCCACAAGGCGAAGGGACAAGGAATCAACAGAATTTTTCGATTTCGGCAATTTCAGACATTCCGATTCAATTTGAAACAGACGAATTTTAATAATGAAAAGACTATTTTCTAAAATAACATTTACACACGCCAGCGGAAACACTTCTGTTTTTACGTATGTAAATGAAATTTCCATAAAGTCAACATGGAAAGAATTTGTCGATACTTGCGAAATAATAATTCCTAAAAACACAGAAAAGAACGGAAAAACGCTTGTAACTGGGTTAAACTCTTTGTTTAAGCGTGGCGACAAGGTTAAAGTCGAACTAGGTTATTATCCGAAGCTAGAAACTTATTTTACTGGGTATATTTCAAAAATAAATCTGGACGCCCCTTTGAAGTTGTTTTGCGAAAATGAAATGTTTTTGTTAAAACAAAACACTTTGACGAAAAGTTATAAAAACGTCACGTTAAAACAATTGTTGACAGATATTTTGCCAGCTGGAATAAAATTTTCAGTTCCAGACGCGACGCTTGGGGCGTTTAGAATTACGAATGTAACGCCGTTGCAAATTCTGGAAGAAATAAAAAAAGTTTACGGAATGGAAGCGTTTTTCAAAAATGGCGTTCTTTATTGCGGACTTATGTATATTCCAGAATTTTCGAAGGTTTTTAACATTACTAAGGAAAGAAACGTTATCGACAATTCTTTAGAATGGCAAAACGAAGAAGACGTAAAAATAAAAGTAAAAGCAATTTCCATGAAGCCAGATAATTCGAAAATAGAAATCGAAGTCGGCGACGTTGGAGGCGAGCAAAGGACGGCACACTATTATAATTTGACGGAAACACAGCTTCGAGAAATTGCAACCCGTGAAATAACAAAATTCAAATATACGGGTTATCGCGGTTCGTTCCGAACTTTCGGAAATTCGAAAATAAGTCACGGAGACATAATTAATTTGAGGTCAAAAAAAATAAAAGAGCAAAACGGAACATATTTTGTCGACGGAACGGAAACAACATTTGGACAAGGGGGATTTCGTCAAAACGTGGAACTTGGAAGAAAAGCAATCGTTAACGCTGGGACTTCTGTTTCGGAATTTGTTTCTGGTTCGTCGGCGTCTGGAATTTTTAATTTTGATTAAATGAAAACAAAAAAAAGTATTTCGGAACTAATAAAGGAAATCGCAAAAAATCCAAACGAAGAAGTTTATTCGGCTGTTTGCGTTGTTTCTTCTGTAAACGAAACAGAACGAACAATCGACGCAAAACCTGTTGACGGAAGCGGGGAAATTTTCGGCTGTCGTTTGCAAGCGTCAATAAATTCAAAGTCTGGATTTTGCCCTATTCCGAAAGAAGGTTCTTTTGTTCTTGTAACATTTTTAAATCAATTGAACGGATATGTCGCTTTGTGCACCGAAATCGACAAAATATTAATCGATACAGAAACGGAAGTAATATTTGACGGCGGGAATTTTGGCGGGCTTGTTAAAGTGGGAGAACTTACGTCTAAAATAAACGCTTTAGAAAGCGAATTGAATGATTTAAAGAATTTTATTACAGCATGGATTCCAGCACCAACGGACGGGGGGCTGGCTTTAAAGACGTTATTAACTGACTGGGGGACGTCTTTAATTGTCCCGACCAATAAAACGGAAATTGAAAACGATAAAATAAAACATTAAGAAATGGCGACTTATAAAGACATTATAACAGACAGCGACGGCGATTTAATTATTGATTCTGGCGACTTGAAATTCGACGAAAGTGATTCACAGCACGTCGAACACATATTAACAGCCGACAAAGGGCATTTTCGACAATTTCCCCTTGTCGGAGTTGGAATAAAAAGAATGACAAACGGCGAATTTAATTCACAGGAAATAAAACAAACGATAAAATTACAATTAGAATCGGATAATTATTTTGTTAAAAATATTTCTGTTGATAACGGACAAATTAATATAGACGCGGAACGAAAAAACAATTAATATGAAATACATCCCACAAAACGGACAAGACATTTTCGACGTTTTATTGCAAAACTTCGGCGATATTGAAAGCGGATTATTTCCGACACTTCAAACGAACGGACTTAATATTAATACAAGAACGCTATTTGGCGAAGAATTAACTTTAAACAACGAAGGCGTCGGCGTCGAAAAAGTGAAAAACTACTTTTTAACGTCTAATTTTACGACGAACAATTCCGACGAATTGACATTTATAAAATTCGGCGATTTCAATTCCGATTTTAACAAAGATTTTCTTTAATTATGGCGACTAGAAACGAAATAAAGGCTTTAATAGATAGTTACATTACTACAAACGGAATTCAAGCCATTACAGGGGTAAAATTGAACGAAGTTCTTCAAAGCATAGCGGATTTTTTTATTCATTCAGCGGATTACGACACGGACGGCGACGGAATTGTCGATAAATCGGAAACTTTACAAATAACAGCCAGAAATTCCACAGGATCAACGATAACAAAAGGAACGGCTGTTTATATTAGCGGAGCGACAGGAAATCGACCAAACATTATTTTAGCACAAGCCGACGCGGACGCGACAGCGGACACGACCATAGGAATAGTAGTTGCGGACATTTTGAATAATGCGGACGGGCAAGTTTGTGTTAATGGCACTTTACATGACTTAGATACTTCAGCATTTACTGAAGGCGATTTGCTTTATTTGTCGTCGTCTGTTGCTGGTGGGTTGCAAAACACTCGTCCAGCGTCCCCGAACCACGCTGTTTTTATTGGTTACGTTGCAAGAGTACATGCGACACTTGGAAGGCTTGTAATAAATATCGACAAGGGAAATCATTTAGAGTATTTACACGACGTCTTGTTGACGACCTTAGCGGACAAGCATTTTTTATATTACGATTCAGCTTCTGGGTTATGGAAGAATAAACAACTTGTTTACGGGGACGTTCATTTACAAACACAGGACGTTTCTTCGTCTGTCGGAATTACGCCAGCTTCAAACATCGACTTTAATAAAGTAATGGCACAAGCCGAAGCGTTAACGATAGCAAACCCAAACGGAACATTTGTTGAAGGTCAATCTTTCATTTTAAGAATTAAAGATAACGGAACAGCAAGAGCGTTAACATTCGACACGAAATACAGAGCAATAGGAATAACTTTACCTACAACAACGACCGCGAGTAAAACCATGTATTTGGGAATAATTTATAATGCTACCGACGACAAATTCGACGTTTTAGGTTTTAATGAAGAAGCTTAAAAATGAAGTATTTTAGTTTAATATCGTTAATGAACAAAACAGCACCTTCAAACCCTCTATGGGATAGCTTGTATGCTGTTTATAAGGCAGAATCTAATGCTAATGATAGTTTAGGCGTGTATAATGGTACTGCTCAAGGTGGACTTACTTATGGGGTAGGTAAAAGTGGCAATGGCTTTGTGTTTAATGGCACGAATGCCTACGTAAGTTTACCTAACAACTCGCTGAAATTTACAGGTAATTTCTCAATAAATATATGGGTTAATGCTGGTTCTGTTGCAGGGGGTACATTCCAAGCTTTAATCACAAGTTTTTATAACGTAGCTGGAACTAATTATTACGGATTTAGGGTGGCGTTAAACGTGAATGTAGCTGAGTTTACTATTTTCAATGGTACGGCAACTCAGACAACACTTCAAGCTGGAGGAGACCCATTAACAGCAAGTTCTTGGTATATGTTAACAATTGTTAGAGAGCAAGGAGTAGGTAGTTCTATTTATGTGAACGGCTCTTCCAGTGTTAGTAATTCAAGCACAATAGACCCAGTTTATGATACTACGCAATATTGCAATATAGGTGCGTTAACTTTTTCAGGTTCTCCTTTGCAATATATGACAAATAACTCTATTATTGATGAAATATATTTCTATGACAATAGATTATTGACGGCTGGAGATATAACAGAACTATACAATGCTGGTGCTGGAACTTTTTATTAATCTAAAAACAAATAAACATGAATGTTAGACAATTAACAACAGCACAAAAAGACCTTTTGGTAGGTCAAACATGGGGGTATCAAGGACAGAAATTCAACCCTATTCTTGACAACTTAGGGAATTGGATAATCTCAAACGAAGAAGTAAACGGGTGTACACTTGCACAAGCATTGGCTATCGGTTGCGATACTTGGTTAACAAGTTTGCCAGAGATTGTTTACGAACCAATTCCAAGTGAATTACCATAACAAAAAACAAACAAATGTCAAGAACAATTAAGGAAATATACGACGCGATAATAACAGAAAAAGAAACGTTTTCTTCTTTAAATACGCTCGTACCGAACCCAGATACAGCACAAACTTTTTTGACGGATTTAACTTCAGCCTCAAAGGTCGCAATTTGGCGTTTAATGTTCTGGGTTGTCGCTGTTGCTATTTGGTCACACGAACAAATTTTCGATTTACACAAAGCTGAATTAATAGAAATCGGGAACAATTTAATAACGGGGACGAAACGCTGGTATAAAGAACAAGCATTGCTTTTTCAATACGGCGACTCGTTGCAATGGAATCCGACGAAACTAAAATACGAATACGACCCTTTGTCTTCTGGAACTAAAATTGTGACGGCTTGTTCTGTTCGCGAAGTTTCTGGACAAGTTCGGATTAAAATAGCAAAGGACGACGGCGTCGGGGGATTAGAACCATTAACGCCAACAGAAGAAACAGCTTTTACTTCGTACATGAATCAAATTAAATTCGCTGGAACAAACGTTGCGATAACAAACATAAACGCGGACGACTTAAAACTTTCTATAAACTTATATTACGACCCGCTTGTTTTGAAATCGACGGGCGAATCTATTTTGAACGCTGGAATTTTTCCAGTCGAAGACGCGATAAACAATCATTTAAAAGAACTTCCGTTCGACGGAACATTCAATTTAACGAAATTTATCGACGCAATTCAGCAAGCCGAAGGGGTTGTCGACCCTGTTTTATTAAGTTCCGAAGCTAAAAGCGGGGCGAATCCTTACGTCGCAACGGGGCAAAATTATATCGCTTCATCTGGTTATTTAGCAATCGACGGGGCTTTTCCGTTGTCTTCTGTTATAAATTATATTCCTGTTATATGATTTGGCAAGTTAATTATCAAAATTTTGTTCGCGGGTTATTTCCGTATTTTTTAAGAAAAGCCAAAAATCTGGACTTTTTGAATTCCATGATAAAAGGCTTGCAATACGTTAACGATTTATTTGTAACGTTCAGAAATGATAATATCTTTCAGCTGGCGTTTAACGGACAAATAATTTATTTAGAAAAATATTTGAATTTAGTTTATTTGAATTACGACGTTTACCCGAACAACATTCATATAATTGACGGGGCAAATGTTGACGAATTTTTTCTGTACAATAAAAGCGAACTACAAAACCCTGTTTATTTTTACAATGATTCAGAAGGACATGCCCCTGTTTATTTAGAAAATAAATCGGAACAAACTTCGCTTTCAAATTATACGATAAACATTCCAACGGCTACGATCAGCGGAACAGATTATAAAGGCATTCCGTTTGACGTTTCAATTTTAAAGAATAGAGTAAACAAATACAATAACGCGGGCAAAACGTATGAAATTGTTTACTTTTAACAAAAAATAATCAAATGAATAAACTTATTAATACGGACTTAGGCGGGTTTCCTTTCGTTCTTGACGACCTTCGGTTTATGGACGACGCAAACAGGGAAGCTTTCAAAGGTTCGTTCTTTCATTTAATCGATTCCTCGCTTGTTTCTGACGGATTTCTTTTTGATAAAAATTCTGTTTTTTCGGCTGGAACGATTGGATATATTACAGGAAATTTAACTTTTCCAGAATCTTTTTGTTATATCGACGGCGAAATATATTTGATTCCAGAAACGATTCTTTCCGCTTCGTTTACTGACGGATATTATTACAAGCTAGAAGTCGACACTTCTTTTGATTCGGCGGGGACAAAAACCTTCGAAAGTACGGCTGTTAATGAAACTTATCAAATAAGACGGGCAAAATTAACATATACGAACACAATCGTAGCGGGAACAGATATTCCAGTAATGTTCGACGATACTTCGGGATTTCTTGGGGCTGGTCATTACTTAGACAGAAACTTTACTTTTTTCGGACGTATGGCTCAAAAGTTAGGCGTCGAAGATTTAGGAATAGGAGTTTCTTTATTAAGTGGGGGATTATCGACGCAACAAAGCAAAATGGCAAACATCGAAGGGGCTTGGTCGACAATAACGTCGGCGTCAATTCTTCCTAAATTGTATTATAATGCTTCGTCCAATCCAGCCGACTATGGAACAGACAATCCTTTCACTTCCGCACCAGCTTTGACGCTTGGGGCTTCTTCGTGGTTAAAGTATAAAAAAAACGGGAAAACATTACATTTAGACTTCAATTTAATTGACTTGGAATTTCCTTCCGTAAACGGAAAATATTCTGTCGGGTCGTGGAATATTGATTTGACAGGGCTTGTTCCTTCTATTTCTTCGGTAAAAGACTTTAACGCCGTTTTAATGGCTTTTAATAACGATTTCGAGGTTTCTGGAAGCGTGGCGATTTCTGGATCAAATGTTCACGCGTCGGCACATGGTTATAAAACAAAAAGCATTATTTTTAAATTAATGAAGCCCTACGAAGATTCTGTCGCGTCGTGGAACACGTCCTATGATTCAACTGCAATTCCTATGGTTGGAACGACAAACGCAGATTTAACGCAAATGAAATGGCGAATACAAGGACAAATAACTTTAGAAATAAGCTAATAAAATGGAAATAGAAAAATATATATTAGGGCTTGCCGTCGCTGTTGTTAGCTATTTTTTAAAAGACTTGTTCGGTCGTTTTAACGAACTAAAAAAACAAGTAGATAAATTACACGACGAAAACGTTCGACTTGCTTCAAAGGTTGAAAGAATAGACGAAAAACTTCCGACGGATATTGCGAATTTAGAAAAAGTAATGAATCTAAAATTCGAACAATTTAACGTCCAGTTTGAAGAATTAAAACGGGCAATTATTCACGCTGAAAATACCATGAAAGCAAATACGGAAGCTTTTTTAACATTATTACAGGACATAAAAAAACAACATTAAAAAATGGAAGCAATAAAAAAACTAAAAGAAAAAACGCCAAAACGCGACAAAATTATAGGAAGAATTACAACGGTTTTGGCTGTTGTTAGTTCTACGATTTCAATGTCTGGACTTATTGATAATAAACCAGTATTAAAAACAATATTAGACATTTTGACGGGTATTTTGGCGAAGAAATCGCTGGAACACGGAATGCAAACGGAAGAAAATATTTAAAAAATGGACAAAATAACTATCGACCGAATAAAGTTAGCACACCCTAAAATTAGGGAAGAACTTTTAAAATTATATTTGGAATGTAACAACAAATTACTTGGAAAAGGCGTTCGCCTTCGCTTCGCTTATGTTTACAGAAGCCCAGAAGAACAGGATTTGCTTTATAAAAAACGTCCGAAAGTAACAAACGCAAAAGGATTTCAAAGCATACATAATTACGGGCTTGCTTTCGACATCGTTCTGTTATACGATAACGACGGAAACGGAACTTTTGAAGAAGCTTCATGGTCGCTAACAAAAGACGGCGACAAAGACGGAAAAAAAGACTGGTTCGAAGTTGTAGACTTTTTTAAGGCTCACGGCTGGGAATGGGGCGGGGACTGGAAAACATTTAAAGACTATCCACATTTTCAAAAAACATTCGGTCACACATGGCAAACGCTTAAAACAAAAATCGCCAAAAAAGACACAATAACAGAAAACGGAATAATTTATCCGAATATTTGATTTGTTGTCGCTTGTTCCATTTGTTACGACGACAAAAAACGAAGCCCCGATTTATTTTCGGGGCTTTTTCTTTATTTTAGAAATTTCACAAAAATTGCGTCTGTTCCGTGGCTATATTCGGGAAGTTCCAAAATTTCCCCAGTTTCTTCGTCGACAGGAATTGTTCCCAGTTCTTTGGTTTTATACAACGCTTTGTATTTAGATTCGATTCGGTCGATTTCAGATTTTTGTTTCGCCCATTCTGGAACGTTTTTAAAATTCCAACGCCCACCAACAGCCCGAACCGATATAAGAGCACCTGCGACCATTGTTTCGCCTTTTCCGTGCATTTCCGCTTCTTTTAATGCTTCTGGCTGTATTTCTTTTATTGCTTGTTCGACGTCCTTTAAAATACGCTTCAATTCGATAAAAGTATATAATGGCGAAGCAAAACCTTCGTTTACATTTTCGACGTTCTTTTTTATTTGCCCTTCGATAAAATTGTATAATTCCATTTGTTCAAAAATTATGCGGGGTTTCCCCCGCTGTTAATATTAATTAGAACGGAAGAACTTCTTTCTTTGTCCCTTGTTCTTCTGGTTGCGTTTCTGTCACAGCTTCGACAGACGGCTGTTCTGTTACTTCTGGGAACACGAACCCGCTTTCTTTATATTGCGGAGTTGTAGCCATTTTTTCGCGTAAAAATTTAGGCACTTTTTCCCATGTTACAAATAAATTTTGATAATTCACTTCGAAAACTTCCGTATAAACAGGGGGTTTTTCCATGCCTTTAATAAGTGCCGACGCGGACAAAATATCGTTATAAGATTTTCCAGTCTTCGACGTTTTTGTAGTTATAGACAACATAACAGGCAAACCTAAAAGTTTAGTAATATCGAACTTTTTAGCTTCGTCTTCCGTAAATGGAACGCCACGCCACGAATTCAAAAATTTGCGAAGGCTGGATTTTTCGTTCATGGACAATGTAAATTCTTTGGAAATAAAACGCGGAAGTTCTGGTTCGTCGTCTTTGAATTTAACAAGTTCGTTCGGAAGTTCAAACGTTATTCTTACTTTGTCGGCGATAACTGGCTTTCCGTCGAATTCGTCTTCCAGCGTTCCGATATGAATCATTTGAACACATGTTGCAACGTGTGTTCCGTTTTCGATAGGGTCAAATTTAATTCCCCCTTTGCTTTCATTTGTTGCGTAAATTGACATACTATTTTATTTTATTGGTTATTGATTAAATTTTGATACTAATTTTTCTAATTTTTCGGTAATATCTTTATCCGATTGTCTAAGCTGAAGCACATTTGTTAAACGTGCCTTCTGGCGTCCAGATTTATACTCTGGGTAAATATGAATAAATATTCCGCTAATATATTTCGGAAGCCTTTTTTTAGCTGTTATGACACGCTGTTTTAAAGCGTCCGAAGAATTGTCTTCTATTTCGGAAAGTTCTTCCATTGTTTCCGTGTAAACTTCTTTCGTTCTTTTCATCGTAAAACTTGTTTTTGTTGGTTTAAAAAATTGAATTCGCATTGTGAAATAACAACGCTTTTTCTTGGGAATAAAACGCCGTCCGACATTATTATATTATCGGCGGTCATTCGGTCGATTATTCCGACAATGTAGTCGACATTACTTTTTCGTTCGTAGTCGCGAAGAATAGTAATTTCAGACATTACGTCTTCTGGGAATGATTCCGCAAAAATCAAAGCCCGTTCAATGCTTAACTTTGTTTTTGTCGGAATTACTTTTTTTTCTTGTTTTTCCATTTGTAAAAAATTTTTATTTCGACAAATATACAAAACTTTTAATACAAAAAACAAATACTAAAAAAAAATGCAAAAAGTTTTGATGTTAATAAAAAAGCTTATATTTGTAAAAAAACAACAATGGAACAAATAAAAAGCAAGCTATCGAAAAAAGCACTTCTGGAACAGATTTCATTTTTCAAACAACAAACCGACGAAACATTTCTTTCGTTCTGTAATAGTCACGGCGACGATCATTCAATAACAAAACATGTTTTTGAACGTTGCAGAACACTAAACGAACTAATAAATAGAATTTCGCCTACACCTAAAAAAACAGGGTGCAAAAAAAGGGGGGCGTCAAAAATATTAAAGAATATAAACAAATAAAATAAAAAACAAATGGAAAACACAAACCAATTAGAAACGCTGGTTAAATCCAGCGGTTTATCAATCGAAAAAACGAACGAAATTTCGGAAGGGCTTTCTGTCTTTTTTGCGAAGGCTTCGGAATGGGCAAAAAAAGTCGATTCAATTCAAGTGACAGACCCGTCGCAAACTGGCGAAATGAAGATAGCCCGCGAAAGTCGTTTAACGCTTCGCGGGTACAGATTAGAAGCTGAAAAAATAATTAAAGGAAAACGCGAAATTTTAAAAGAAAAAATGTCCGACGACATTCTGTTTGATAAATTGCTGTTAAATGCTTCGAAAATGATAAAAGCAACCTTTGAAAATTTGGAAACAAAGCTGGAAGAAAAAGAAAAATTCGCCGAACGCTGGGAAGCGGAAAACAAAGCTAAATTAAGAAATGAAAGACTTATCCGTCTGGCTTTGTATTGCGACGACGCGTCAATTTATCCAGTTGAAAGCATGACAGCCGAAAATTTCGAAAGTCTAGTTTTAGACATGCAAGTAAGACAAAAACAACGCCAACAGGACGAACGAAACAAAGCACGTCAAGAAGCATTAATAAAAGCTGGTTTTCGCTGGAATCCGTTAAAAGACGTTTTCGAATTTGAATCCGTTTCAGTTACGCCAGAAGAAATAAAAATGTTTTCTGACACAGAATTCGCCCGTCGCGTTTTGGAAGCTGAAAACATTATTCGAGAAATTCGAGAAATGAAACAAAAAGAAATCGACGCAAAGGAAAAAGAAAACGCCGAACTTCGTCGACAGCTTGCGGACGCAAAAAAGCCAGAACAAACAATGCTAGAAAAACCTTTCGAAGAAATAGCAAAAATGACAGAAAAACAGCGTTTAATCGCTTGGGTCGAAGAAATGAAAATCGCACCTTCGCCAGTTCCGAACGCCGTCGCTATGGATATATTCAAAAAATACCACGCGTTTAAAAAATGGGCTGTTGAACAAATAAATAGCAATATAAATGAGTAAGAAAAAGTTTTTCATTGGTCAAGAAATCGACACGCGTTCGCTGGACGCGTCGTCGGTTATTTATAACGACGTTTCCGTAAAAGGGGCAAACTTAGGTATTCGTAAAATTATAGGCGTTTACAGGGATTCGCAAAACCACATTTTACAACTGGACAATAAATCAACATTAACCATTAAAATAAAATAATATGTTTGAATTTTTAACGAAAAAGAAAAGCAAAGAAGCAAAGGTCGAATTAAAGGTCATTCGTGCCGACAATTTATCTGAACTTCGGGATTTAATAAAAGCGGACAATTTTTTTGACGCTTTCGACATCGAATTGTATTACAAAATAAAAAAGCGGAAAAATGAAAATTCAAATAACAAACGCCCATAATTGTTTTGTTTGGTATAAAGACATGATAGGCGAAGTTTTGGACGTAAAATTGACGCCTTTAGGTTATAAGCCGAAGAAAAATTTTCCGTCCAATTATCGAATAGAAACCAAAAACGCAAAACGAATAAATATCTTGAAATATTACTTTTTAAAAATAAAAATCAAATGCAATTAAGACCATACCAGCAAAAACTTAAAAACGATATTCGCGACCTATTTTCAAACGGGTCGCGTTCCGTTATTTTATGTTCCCCTACTGGAAGCGGGAAAACAATAACCTTCGCCGACATTTGTTCCGATACGCTTAAAAAAGGAAACAAAGTCGCGATTGTTGTCGACAGAAAGGAACTTCTTGAACAAGCAAAAAACAAATTGAACGATTACGGATTGTTTCCCGAAATAATAACAGGCGGGAAGAAGTGGATTAACTACGACAAGCATGTTTTCGTTTGCACGGCTCAAACGCTTAAAAAAAGACATTTTCCGAATGTCGATTTATTAGTAATCGACGAAGCACACAAACAAATTTTTGACGAAATAGTCGAACACTACCTAAAACAAAAAACATTCATTATCGGGGCAACAGCGACGCCTATTCGCAAAGGCAAAAATATGAAGCAATTCGGGGCAATTTATTCCGACATTGTTAAATCTGTCGGAATAATGGATTTAATAAACGACGGCTTTCTTTGTCCAGCCAGAACGTTCGGCGTTGTTATTGAAATGGACGGCGTGCAAGTTAAAAACGGCGATTACGACGCGGGACAAATGTACGAAGCCTATTCAAAACCATTTTTATACGACGGATTGTTCGATAAGTGGCGAAAACATGCAATCGACCGAAAAACTATCGTTTTTTGTATTAACGTAAAACATTCAATCGAAACGCGCAACATGTTCATTTCAAAAGGAATAAGAGCTGAACACGTAGACGGAACGACGCCGAAAGCACAAAGGGAAAACATTCTTCATTTATTTAAAATCGGGGCGATTCAAGTTCTTTGTAATGTCGACATTTTAACGACTGGTTACGACGAACCATCAATCGGTTGCGTGGTCGTTAATAGAAGGACAAAGTCTGTTCCGTTATGGTTACAAATGACGGGTCGAGGTTCGCGATTGTTTAAAGGAAAAAAAGATTTCATTATTTTAGACATGGGCGGGAATACGACAGAACTTGGGTTCTGGGAACAAGAACGCGAATTTTCTTTATGGCATAAAGTAGGGAACGCAACAGGCGAAGCACCAACAAAAAATTGTCCACAAAAAAAGATTGAAATAAAAGAAGACGGAACTTTTGAAGAAATAGAATTCAAAGATTTAATTTCCCCAGAAGACAGGAAAAAATTCGGTTGCGGGAAAATAGTTCACGCGTCGGCTTCCGTTTGTGAACATTGCGGATATTTGTTTCCGAAATCTAAACTTCAAATGAAAGAAGCTGAACTTCTGGAAATGAACGCAAACGGAAAAGAAATTCCTTCGCACCTACAAAAACCATACAGCGAAATGACAATCGAAGAACTTATCGAAATTCAAGAATTAAAAGGATTTAAAAAACACTGGATTTTGCATAATATAGAAAAAACGGAAGACAATTTAAAAGAATTCGCAAAAATAATGGGCTACAAACCGACGTGGATTCATTACGCCAAAAAGAATATTTTTAAACAAGAAATTTAATCTATATTTGCAACCCTTAAAACATTAAAGTTTATATTATGAATGTTTCACTATTTAAAACAATTAACGACACGACAGGCGGTTTTGAAACAAACGTCGAAACGATTTTTGAAGCTATTCAGTCGGGACAATGGGTTCAGCATGTCGAACGCGTTCGTTCAGCAAAAGACAAAGCCGAACAAAGACAGCTAAAAAAATCCGTTCCTTATTTTACGGCTTCGGGGACTTTTACACACCGAAAAGACGACGGACTGAAACACCATTCTGGAATTATAGCGATTGACTTCGACGACCTAGAGGATGTAAACGACGCGAAATCTTACCTATGTTACGACCGCTTTTCGTGGTTTACTTGCGAATCTATTTCGGGGAAGGGACTTTGCGTGTTTGTCAAAATCGACCCGAACAAACACCGCGAAAGTTTCGATTTTCTCGAAAAATATTATTTTGAAAATTACAAACTTGTTATCGACAAAGCATGTAAAGATATTTCACGACCTAGATTCGTTACCTTCGACCCGAACGCTATTTTAAACGAAACGGCTGTTCGTTTAGATCTAGGACGCGAAAAACAATTCGACCCAGAAAGAATAATCGGAATCGCCGAAAATATGATTCGTTCAGCAAGCGAAGGCGAAAGACATAATCGTTTATTGAAAGCGTCCAGATTAATGGGCGGTTATGTAGGCGGGGGGCTGTTGGACGAAATGACAATCGAAGAACGTTTAAAAAATGTATGGAACGAAAGAGCATTCGACCAGTCGTATAATTACGTGCAAACAATTATTGACGGAATAGAACACGGAAAAACGCAACCAATAACGCTAGAACAATATTCCGAAAAAATTAAAGAAAACGCCGAAGAAAAAAAGAAATTTCTGGAAATACAAAAATATGCTAGAGAATTAAACAGGGCGGGGCGTAAATGGAATGGACACGACGTCGTTAATATGGGCGAACTTCATTTGATAGCAAAAGAAAAAATCGAGAGAATTTTTAAAAAAGTATTCGACGAAGAATCTGTTTATTTTGATTTTGACAACAAACCCAAGCACGTAAAAACAGAAATAATTGTAGGCGATAAATGGGAATTTAGGCGTAATGTAGTAACGCAATCGACAGACTGCCGAATAAGAGCGAACCAGAATTCAGCATTTGAAAAGGTAAACTATGACAGCGTTACGCGTTACGCTTTACATTGCGGACAAACAACTTCGCCAGACAAAATAAAATCGCTTTTACGTTCGGATTTCGTCCCAGAATACGACCCGATAAAAACATATTTCTTAAACCTTCCAAAGTGGGACGGAAAAACGGATTACATTAACAAGCTTATTTCACACATCGACTGCGAAGACAAGGATTTCTTTAGACTTATGTTTAAAAAGCATTTAGTTCGTGCCGTAGGACAAATTTTCGACCTTTCTGTAAATAGATTCGTATTCGTTTTGGTCGGCGAAAAACAATCCAGCGGAAAATCGACATTCATTCGCAACCTTTCGCCATTTAAAAACGGGGCTTATTATACAGAATCCAAAGTTCGCGACGACAAGGATGGACAATTCGCTTTCGCTGAAAATTTTATTTATAATATAGAAGAACTTTCAGACATGAAAAACACCGACGTGAACCGATTAAAAGCCATGATTTCGCAAGCGATTATAAAAGAGCGGAAACCATACGCCCACGACGTCGAAGCTGTTGCCCGTCGCTGTTCTTTCTTCGGGTCAACAAATAACGCCCAGTTCCTTACTGACACCGAAAACACCCGCTGGCTTTGTTTCGACATAAAAGAAATCGATTGGAGCTATACAAATATCGATATTTCCGAAGTATGGGCACAGGCTTTTTCTCTTTGGCAAAACAAAGAATTTAATTCACAATTGACAAAGGACGAATTCGAACACCAAAGTAAACAAAATAAAAATTATGAAGTTTCGGACACAGGCAAGGAATTAATCGCGAAATATTTTCAAAAATGCGGGAAAGAAGACAAATATTCGAAGTTTTTTTCTGTTGCGGATATTGTTTCACATTTGAATTTTGAAACTGGCGGGAACGTAAAATTTAACGACAGAATTATAGGAAAAAATTTAATTCAGTTAGGATTTGAACAAGGTCGAAAAAAGATAAATGGACAAATAATTCGCGGATATTTCGCAAAACAGATACAAGGTCAATATACAGACGAAGGCGAAATTTTTGATTCCGAAATAATTTCAAACGAAGAAAATCTTCCATTTTGAACAATCTAATGGCAACCTTTTTTCTAATGGCAACCTTTCAAAGCCCCGAAAACACTAGCGTTTCGCAAAAAGGTTGCCGTTGCCACTTAAAATTTGAAAACTTTTCCCTTTTTATTAATATATATATATTTTATAAAGTTTATGAAAAATATAGGTTTAATGGCAACCTTTTTTCTGGAAGCCCCGCCGTTATTGGGCTGAAGAGGTTGCCGTTAAGGTTGCCGTTAACATTTTCTAATGGCAACCTTTCCTGTAATTAACTGAAAAACAAACATTTAAAGGTTGCCGTTAAGGTTGCCGTTAAAAAAAACCAAAAAAAAATGCAAAAAGAACACGATTTACAAGCGAAAATTTATAAAAAAGTGGTGAACGATTTTAACGCGTTTTCCGACCTTTTTTTTTCCATTCCGAACGGAGGGAAAAGAAATTTAATTGAAGCTTCCAGATTAAAACAAACAGGGGTCAAAAAAGGAGTTCCAGACATGGAATTTCTATTAAACGAAAAAACCTTCTTTTTTGAAATGAAAACCGAAAAAGGCAAAACTTCAATCGAACAGAAAAAATTTATTTCCAGATTGAAAAAAAACGGATTTCCTGTTTACATTATCCGAAGCGAAGAACATTTTTTTAATATTTTTTTATTTATAATTTTTGAACAAATGAAACCAACTTTCACAGAAGAACACATTCGTCAATCTTACACAGATTTAATGAAAATTTACGACGTCGAATTAATGGGGTTAAAATTTGAGGAATGGGAATATCAAAATAAAATCTGGAAATTTATTTTTGATATGAAAATCGATTCCAGAATAATAATTTCCGAAATATGCGAAAAAAGTAATATCGAAAAATTTACTAATTTTGTAAGAAAATTTATTATTTTGGAAATGGACAACGCGAACGGATTTACTATTCAATTTTCAGCGGATTATTCAGCTTTTCAAAAACTAAAGAAATTTAATTTTAACGTATGATTACTTACTTTATTGAACGAATAAACAGACAGATTTCTAAACTTATTTTTGTATATTCCTTTTCTTCTGTAAATTTAGACCAGATTACAATCGGAAAAACAATTTTTGTAATGAAAACAGAAATAATAAAAACACCGAAAAAATGAAACAAGAACCTAAAAAAAGAGGGCGACCAAAAAAATTAGCAAACCCTTCCGATTTATGGGACGCCTTCCAAAGATACAGACAATGGACAGCCGATAACCCATTTAAAGTTCACGACTTCAAAGGAAAGGACGCCGACGAAGTTTTTATAAAAAAAGAACGTTGTCTTTCAATGGAAGGATTTTCTAATTTTTGCTGGGAATATAAAATTCACGGATTCGTCGACGACTATTTTCATAATAAAGAGGGGCGTTATACAGACTTCGCCACTATCTGCACGCGTATTAAAGCAATCATTCGCGAAAACCAAGTCGCTGGGGGAATGGCTGGGATCTTTAATCCTTCCATAACACAAAGATTAAACAACTTAGTCGAAAAATCGGAAGTAAAACAGGAAACGACCGAAATAAAACAAGTTTTTAAAATCGGCGACCAGATTATAAGCTTCGATTAAAATAATTGGTATAGGTGCAAAAACTTCCTTCCTCAATAGAACACAAATAAGCCGTAAAAATTATTACGGCTTTTTTTTATTATTTGTTTGCAAACACAAAAGTTTTAGTATATTTGTAGAAATTTAAAAACTAGAATTATGATTTTAACGATTTCGGCGGTTTTATTCGCATTAATAGGAAAACATATCGAAAATGAAATGAAGCTTCGGAAACGTATGCGAGAATACAAAAAAAAGCTATTTACCGATGATAGACCTAAGTACTGGAGCTAACGGCAAACGTGTATGCGTAGGGCGATTTATTAACGATAAAATTAAATATAAATGGATAATATAAAACAAGTTGTAAAGGATGTTAGATTTTTGATAGCGACAGATTGCTGTGATGAAACGATACAATCAAGAATTGAAAATTTTATTAATGAACGAGAACAAGCCTTACGCATACACGATGTTGTAGGGCGAAGCGAACAGTTTACTTTAGAGCAAATGAGACAAGCCTTTGACGCAGGAGCTTGGGAGCACCATATACACACGTTTGATAGTTGGATTAAAACTCTAAAGTAAATTGCCTCTAACTAACGGCTAAACGAGATAAAACAAGGTAACAATGAACACAATTACAGTTACTTATACTCTATATTGGCAACTTGAACGAACGGGGTTAAGTATTGTTACCCAACGAATTTTATACAACACGATAATGTGTCTGGCAATAACACTTAACCCTTGTTATGTGCCGTTTTTATTTGAATTATGAATCACGAATTTGCACAAGATAAAATAAATAAATCAGACGAATTTTATACGCTTGAATATGCTATAAAACCATTATTGAAATACATAACAAGTGGTAAAACTA
>Ga0070746_10000607_pt1 | contig 21447 bp, 41 predicted proteins | sample VirMetDEL_Mar_21_FD_77016 | JGI IMG/M metagenome (GOLD analysis project Ga0070746, IMG submission 77016) | Aqueous microbial communities from the Delaware River and Bay under freshwater to marine salinity gradient to study organic matter... | ecosystem: Environmental > Aquatic > Marine >...
AAAAGCAAATGAAGAATTATATTCTAAGTCAGTAAAATTTTTAAAATCTAAAGTTAAAAAATAGGGAGTTATAAATGTTAAAGAAAAGAAAAGTAATAAATGGCGATTGTGCAACAGAATATAGATGTTCATATGGTTGCGGTCAAGATGCAACAGAAACAGAAATATCAGAGACTCCATATGCTACTTATATTTGTGGCGATATAGAATGTTGGAATAGTTTTTGTTTAGAATTTTGGTCTCCATTTGATGTAGAAGAAATTGAGGTAGAAGCTTGTGAAGATTGTGAAGAAGAAATAGAAGAATGTTATTGTGAAAATGATTAATTATACTATAAAAGAACATAGTTTATATTATAAAAAACCAATTCATAAAAAGTTTAAAAACTTTAAAGATTGTAAAAAATGGATTAATAATAATTTAGATAATACTAAAAATTACAAGGTATTTAATGGATTATATTATACTAATATTTTTAATAATTTTAACTATTTAATGGAAGAAATTGAAGAACTTAGTATAAAAGAAAATTTATGGAATAATAGTTATATTACAAAATTAATGGAGGATTATAATAATGAATAAAAAAAATCAAGGAATTACTTATAAAGAATTAGAAGATATACTTACTAATGTATTAAGCAAAGTAGAAAAACAAGATAATAAATATCTAAAACAAAAAAAGGAGAACGAATGAATAATCAAATAATACAAGAGTTTGCTAATCTTATAACATCAATTCAAAGTTATAAAGATGAAATTGAACAAATGCAAACTAATAATACAAAGTTGAATGAGGATATACAAGCCTTAGAAAAAGAAAAAAAAGAAGGTTATAAATCATTTAATACTGAAACACATATACTTGTTACTATCCAAGAACTCAATGAAATAAAAAATGATTTATTAGAAGCAAAAGATAATGCTATGTATGCTTATGATGAAGCACAAAGTGCAGAAAGTTCTGCAAATGAAGCAATAAATTATGCAGATAGTTCTGTAGATTATGCAAGTAATGGTATAACAAGTATAAATAAAATAATAGAGGAGGACGAATAATGGCTAAAATGAATATAAATACGGCAACACTTGAAGAACTTGAAGATGAGTGTGCAGAATTAATTGGTACTCAATATGGACACAATATGATTGGTATTATATGTGGAGTGGTTGAGGATAGATTTGGGGAAGAACAAGCAGAAAGATTATTTAATACTTACCAAATCTAAGAATGTGAGTTTTGGGGATTCTCATCTAAAAATCCCCTTTCCCCAACGGGTAAATAAACTTATAAAAGGAACGTCAAAATGAAAAAATATAAAGTATATCAAACAATTTCAATTTTTGTAGAAGCAGAAAATGAAGTTGAAGCAGTAAAAAAAGTAAGAAGTGATGAAAATACATATTTAGGTTGGGATAAGTGGAATACTGAAGAATGTGATAGTATTATAGACTTTTATCCACCATTAAATAATAAGTAATATTAAAAACTAATAGAAAGGAAAAATATGAATGAATATATTGTTTGGGTAGGTGGAAACATAGTATATGAAGATAATAATAAAATTGAAGCCAAATTTATAGCAGATAAGTATATAAATTGGGGTTATGATGATGTTATAATTGAAACTAATAATAACTAATAGAAAGGAATAAAAATGGCGAGATTTATATTAGATGTAAACTCAAAAGGAACATATAAAATGAGTAATAAACAAATTGATAAAATTTGTCAATCAATAAATGAACAATTATTAAATGGCGAAATATTTAGAATTGTATGTATTGACGATACAACAGACAATCAATTTCACGAAACAGAATCAAAAAACAAACTTAATAATAAACAGATTAATAATTATAATAAGTATTTAAAAGAATGTTAATAACTAATATTATAACCCTTATATTTGGTGTTTTGTTTAAGGCAATCCCTACCCCTCAATTATTATTGAGAGCCGATTGCCTTTATAACCCTCACATTGTGGCGATTGATAAGGCTCGTAATATTTTATTAATGAACTCGTCTATTACGATTAATCCCAACGATTCGGTTATGTTCATACCCCTTATTTCTAACCGATTTTAAACCATTAATCGAAAAAGTATTAAACCAAAAAAATTAATGGGGTAGAAATATAAAATGACTATATTTATAAAGCAAGAACTATTTTTATTTATATTTACAGAAAATAATACTTGCATAAAAGAAAAAGATGTTTTAATTTAACAAAAACGTAAAGGAGAATAAATGGAAAATAATATTAATGAGGTAATAAAATCTAAAGGTTACACAAAGAAATTTGTGTGCGAGAACTTAGATATTAATCAATGTGTGATGAGTTTATTTATAAGTGGAGTTAGGCTTCCGTCACAAGATAGAGTTAAAAAAATGGCGAAGTTCTTAGGTTGTAAGGTTACAGATTTATATCCACAAGCTAAAGCCAAAAGAACAACAATATATACTTTTAATTAAGGAGAACAAAAGAATGAGCGATTACAAAGATATAATAATTCCTATTAGTGAGGAAGATATAGGATTATTTCAAGCACTAATAGATAATAATAGAGAACTTATAGATTGGACTTTTGACGGAGTAAACATAAGATTTATAAAAGAAAGGAGAAGTGAATAAATGAAACCAAGAAAACTATCACAAATAATAAAAGAACTAAAATCATTAAAATCTGAATTTGGAGATTTACCTATTGTTACATCAACAGATGACGAGGGAAATGATTACATTGATGTATTATTTTCGCCAACACCAATGAAGTTTAAGCAAACCAAATATGGACTTGAACTACTATGGGAACATTTAGAAAAAGTTCCAAATCATAGAGAAAACAAACCAACACACATTTGTATAAATTAAGGAGAATAAAGAATGAATATGAAAGATTTAGCAAAGAAGTATAACTTAACTAAAGACGATTATTGGCAGGAGTCGAGGAGTCAAAAATATATTATAACACACGATGCGTGTGAAAAGATAGCAGATATTGAAGGAATATCATTTGGTCCACCACAAATACTTAATACAGAACAAAACTTTTGTAGAATGGTTGTTACTGCTAAAAAAGGAGATGTTGTGATATGGACTATTGGAGAAGCAGATAGTAAAAACTGCAAAAACTTATACATTGGCTCAATGAGTGAGAAGCGTGGTAAAGATAGGGCAATTTTAAAACTTATTAACGCTTATGAGTATGGTATATATTCAGACGTAGAAGCAGATAGTTTTGCTAAACCTAAGTATGAACATAGAACTGAGGAGCAAGTAAAAGAATTTGTGGAACTTAAAGGACACCCTGCATTTGATGGTTTAGCAGATTACTCAAATAAACAATGGAAAAAGTGTAATAGTATAAAAGACTATGAAGATGTTTTAGTAAGAATGAGAAAAGAACGTGATAAGTTTGACGAAATAACAGAACAATAAAAAGGAGAAAGAATGAACATACCAATACCTATATATTTTTGGGAAGATGACGAATCTGATTATAAACATTATGATTTTGAAGAAATGGCTAAAGCATTAGAAAAAACTATAATGGAAGAACTTAACAGAAAAGTTGCAATAACAATAATGGAGCAACAATAATGAAAGTTATATCTACTGCTCCACCAAAACACCTTATAAAATTAATGCCTACTGAAGCCGAACAATATGCTTATTGTAAATCTATAGGTTGTTACTTTGAGTGTGAGTGGTGTGTAGGGTATTCAGAATCAATGCCTAAACGTGTAGAATACCCTAAAAAAGCAAAGATTATTGAAACTAAGGTAGAAGTATCTAAATTTGATAATCTTGCACAAAAGGCTTTAAATAAAGGGTACAAAAAGCACGAACACCCATTATGGGATTATATCATAGAAAAATTCACGAAAGGATAAAATGGAAACAAGTAACATAAGACACGAATGTTTTTTATTTGCACAAAAAATGATGAAGTTAAATCCTAATATTATGATAGACTTTAATGTTTTTGACGTAAATGAACATTGTAAGGATACGAAAGGAAGTGCAGAATGGAAGAAGTAATATTAAATAGACAAGAAAAAGCAGTAAGTTTTGATAAGAATGATTTAACAATACATTTTCACAAATCATATTATACTATAACTGAATTAGAAGAAACACTAAAACAAGTAAAGGAGATAATAAATGAATAACACTAATATAATAACAATAGAAAAAAATATAGCTATGCCTCCAGTAAGAGGATATACAAATCACGAAAGATATAATTTTGTTGATAAAATGGATATTGGAGATAGTTTTGTAATAGATGAAAATACACCTGACTTTTCGGCTGAAAACACAAGGAAACATATATATTTAAGAAACGCAAGAAGAAAATCAGGCGTTAAGTTTGCTGTAAGAACATTGTCAGGACATTCAACAAATCCAAAATCAATAAGAGTATGGAGAATTAGGTAATTAAACTAAAGGAGCTAATAAATGAAAATAAGTAGAATGAATAAATATAATAAAGGTAAACTAAGAGCATTTTTTGACTTAGAACTTGATATGGGTATTACTATAAAAGGTTTTAAAATGATGGAGGGTATTAATGGTTTATTTGCCTCTATGCCGAGCCAAGAAAAAGACGGAGAATGGTATGATACTATATTCTGCTCTAAAGATGTTCGTGGCGAAATAAACAGAATTGCTCTTGAGCATTATAATCAAGACCAACCTGCTATGGAAACACCAACACAATCAGACGACATTCCGTTTTAATGATTGAAGTTTTAATAAGAGAAAATGGTGGGGAGCCGAAATGGATTGACATTTCAAAGGTTTTCGTTACGAGGAGTCGGAAGCCTTATTCCCCCTCTCCACCACTTCTTAAAGATACTAAAGGATTTGGACAATGGTATGCTTTGTACGATAAAAAGACGACTAAGAAAAAAGCTATTGATTATTGGTTTAAGAATATAACTAAAGATGATATACCTAAAATTATGGAGCATACTAAACATTATATTAAAGATAGAGATAAAGTATATCGCAAAGACCCAATCAGATATTTAAGAGATAGGGTATTTGAAGATGAAATTATAAAAGCAGAGAAAAAAATTGATTTAGATGAATTATACCCCTTTGATAAAAGTGGTAGTAGTAGACTTGGAAGATGTAGCAAATGTAACTCAATAGTATTTGGGAATCGCTTTTCAATACATCGAGATGATTCAGATTGTTGCAAGGTAAAAATAAAACAATATAGGTAAATATGGATATAAATATTCAAAAGCTAAAAAAAGATTTAGAAATAGCCGAACAAGGTTTACAGGCTATTATAGATGAATCTAATGATGCAATAGCAATCAAAATAGCAGAAGATACTTTAGAAGTTATAAATTAAACTCGCAGGGCAGGTAGATTATTCGCACAATATCATATCCCTCCTTAGGATACTTGCCCTCAAAATTGGAGATAAAATGAAAAAATGTCCTATGTGTAAAGAGAAAAAACCTAATAGTGATTATAATGCAGGTGGAGCATTACACAACACATACTGCAAGATTTGTCAGAGGATTTTCAACAATAATAGAAGTGCAAGAACAAGACAAAAAATACTAGAAGCTACTAATGATGGTAAATGTTGGTGGGTTTATCAGGCTTGTTTAGCAGACCTTACAATATGGAGAAAAAAATAATGCCGAACAAAAGTAAAGCTAAAGGTAATAGATTTGAACGTGAGATTGTAGAAGCTATTGAATTGCACGATATAAAAGCAGTCAGGGCTTGGGGTTCGAACGGAAAAGCGTTGGGAGAACACGAAGAATGCGATATACTTATTGAAGGAAAAATTAGAGTACAAGCTAAAGTTCGTAAGGCTTTGCCGAAATGGATAGCACCCTCAGAGCACGTAGACGTTCAGATTATAAAAGAGGACAGAGGTAAGATGTATGTAGTACAAGAATTAAATGATTGGCTATTAAATAAAAAGGAAAAATAATGAATAAACTTAATAAAGATAATAGATTTGATGTTGATTTAGAGTTTGGTAATATTGGAGAACAATACATACAAGAAATATTTGATGGTAATTGTTGGGTTGAGATTAAAACGGAAAGAGATATTTGGAAAAACACAGGAAACTTATTTATAGAATATAAATGTAGAGGAAAGTTATCAGGTATTTCTGTATCTAAAGCATCAACTTGGGTTTATTGTTTTTATTATAAAGATAAGATTGAATTTAGTTTAATATTTAATATAGAGGACTTAAAACAAAAGATTAAAAAATTACATAATTTAGGTATTGCAAAAAAAGTTAAGGGTGGAGATGACAATCTAAGCGAAGGACTTTTAATACCTATTAAAGAAATGATTAGATAAGAGATAGGTGTGGGGTTCTTATTCATTCTCCCTGCTTTGGCGTTTTCCCTTTCTTCGCACTATCTCTTTAATTTGGAGAATTTATGATTAAAAAAGAATTACATTTTGTATGGATTACTAAAGACGGCAAAAAGTTTTTAAATGAGAATGAAGCCATCAAACATCAAAAAACATTATTAAATGATATAGTAGATAAATGGTTTCACAAACTAAAAGGAGAATAAAATGAATATAGATATAAAGAGTTTTATTATAGGTATGTTAGTAATTATTGTATTATTAATTTTGATGGGTTTTAATGGTGGATTAGGTTCTACATCATATAATCCAGTTTATGTAAAAATAGTATAAAGGAGGGTTTATGTTGATATTTGAAATATTTATTACAATTTATGTATTAATGACTTTACACGGAATGTATTTAACTTATAAAGATTAGGAGAAAAATGGATATAATATTTGGATTTTTATTAACTGCTATAGGAATTATGGTTATTACGGCTATAGTTATAGAATCAATAGAAGTGTATTATGATATGAAAGAAAGGGCATCAGATGACAATTAATTGGTATAAATTAATAGCTTATTCATTAATAGTATTTGTTGGTTGTTCATTTTGGTATGCAGTTATAAGTCGATTTATACAAGCATTTTAATGAAAGATTATATTAAATATATTAAGTCTAAGCATTGTATAGTGTGTGGGGTGTCGCCAGTAGACCCAGACCATTTAGAACATTTAGCGATGGGTGGTGCTAATAAAAATGGATTAAAAGACTTTAGTTGTGTTCCTATTTGCAGAAAACATCATACTGAACGTCATAATTTGGGTCTAAAGCGATTTGAAGAAAAGTATAATCTTAACCTTTGGAAAGAGGCTTTTTATTTATTAAGGGGGTATTTTGCAGAATGAAATGTTGGCATTGTAATACAGAAATTATATGGGGTGGCGACCACGATTATGAGTATTATGGATATGAAGGTGAAGGTATTGTAAGTAATTTTCATTGTCCTAATTGTAAAGCAGAGTATGAATGTAGGTTACCTATAAAATGAAATTCGCAGGAACTATAAAACAAGGTAAACTTACTTTAGATGATAATCTTGGGTTTAGGGATTATTTACGTCAAATTGAGGGTGATGTTCACTTAGAAATTAAACCTGCCGAAAAAGTGCGTTCTCCACAACAAAACGCATACTATAGAGTTATAATTAGGATATTATCTAAAGATTTAGGTTATACTGAAGCCGAAATGCACAAAGTTATAAAAGAAAAGTATAATGTAGAATCTACCAAACAATTATCTAAGCCAGAGTTTACTGAACTTATCGAAGAAATAAAAAGATGGGCAGTTATAGAAATGGGTATTGTGCTACCTAATGCTAAGCCAACTCGTCAATCGTCATACTAACCTTATAAACATTATGTGCTTGTTGTTGCACACTAAAAGTATTTTCTCTAAATGTACATATAGAAAATTGGTCAGGATTGTTGTTGTCTTTATCAGGTTGGAATATAAAAGGCAGAGTACCACCTAATGTACAATTCCATACAAAATTAAAGCTATCATCTGATAACATAGGGTTTGGGTTACTTGCTACTGAATTACCATTATCTAAAGGAACATCAGTATTAGTGGTTGCATCAAAACCTGTTTGGTTTTCTATAAATGGAGATATACTAGAATTTTCATAAGCCATCCACATATCATCTTCACTTATGTAAGAGAAAGACAATTTCCAACTTCTTAATCCTTTTCTACCTAAACCACTTTTAGCTCTCATATTAAATGGTAATTCTAAACCTATGTCAGCTGTTGTAGGTAAATCTAATTCAAATGGTGGGTATTTATAAGTTCGATCATTAGGGTGGTTCATAGTCCATTCAGTTGGTCCATCATAGTAAATGTTAGATAACGTCTTACCACCTATAGTCTTTTGTGATTTAATTCCATCAAAACGTCTTGACATTGTAAGGTTAAGGTCAGGCGAATTAGGACAATCAAAATACTTACCTACCACTAAAGAACCAAGTTGGTGTGGATAATCATCAGGTGTATCTGCTGAAGCATAATATACTCCAAAACCTCTCCAATAATCAGTTATTTCATTAAATGTCCAAATACTTGTTCCATTGTAATAAGGGTCGTTATTTTGTATAGTAGAATTTAAAATATTTTTATATCCTATCATTCTTTCTAATCTTTGGTTTTGACCATCATTTTGAATTAAACCCTTATAACTTGGAGTAGTAAAAGTATTAGAATCTGATGCTAAATTGTGATTTAATAAAGCACAAAAATTAATAGGAAAAGATGTTTTAGGTGTGTTTTGATTAGGGTGTCCAATTGCAAACGTAAAATTACTTTGTGTATCGTTTATGTATGGATTAGCACAATTCATATAAAGAAGTTCTGCACCACCATAATAATCATCCCAACCTAGTTGTCCTGTGGCGTGTAAAAATGTAGGCATATCTACATAAAATCTTGGCGTTTTAACTTGTTTTCCCATTAATATCCTCCTGAGCCTCCTGAACTACCACCACTTGTAGATGTTGATGTTCTTCGTTTTGTTTTTTTAATTTTTGTTTTATCTACTTTAGGTAATCCATAATCAGGTAAATTGTATTTAGTTTTAGTAGCTTTGCCTTTTTTAACATTACTTTTAAAATTATCCCAAGTATCTGCTTCTATTGAAGTATCCCAATATTGATTTTTCCAAGTTGGGTTTACATTTTGTATGTTGCATAAAATACGTTTACTTTCTTTGTTGGCTACAATTACCCTTTTTATCTTAATAGTACCCTCATAGGTGAATAGTTGTAAATTTTTAATGGTTAATCCTTGTAAACCTATTAATAGCATTTTATTTTTATTACCTTGCATTATCCAACCCTCTGGAAGTGTTGGTGTAATATCTGCCGTACCTGTAAAATCTATTTCTATACCTAATATATCTACATTAGATTCAATAGAGCAACTACCATTATTGCATATAATGCTTGATTTGCCTGTTGCTAATTCTGTTTTATTGTATTTATTCACCTGAATTATCCTAATTTAATATTACATTTATTATTGTTACTATATCTAAAATATTAATTACACCATCCTGATTCATATCAGCATTAACATTGTAATCATCTGATAATGTAAGTCCTATAGTTGCAACAATATCTTGAACATTTATCACCCCATCTTGGTTTACATCACCTAATTCAAATTGTAATGAATACATAGATTGCATAAAATGTTTCATTTGTCCATAATCATAAATATCTGATTTTATTGTTAATTCAAATTCAAGAAAAACCATTTCTTCATCAGTTTCAATATTATCAAAAAACATTTTAGGAGTTATTTGTACATTGTCTCCATACTCTGAACCAGTTTCTATAATAGTTGCATTAACTAAATCAGTAGCATCTATATGTTGATGGACTCCCTCTTCTATAGTTATACCATTGTATGTAAATGTTGCAGATGAGCCTGTTAATAAAACTTCATATTCTATACCTGTTTCTAAATTTGTGCTAGTAACTGCTGATATTACACCTGTTTCTAAATCATTGTTATTTAAATACCAATTAAATGTAAAATATGCTTCTTCTTCGTCTTGTATATCTTGATAAATATCATCATAATAAGGGTTAGGTATTTCATAATTACCTAAATCATCATTATCCATACCAAAATCGCCACGATGTACTTGAACTAAATCTAAACTTACTTTACTTAAAGATTTAGATGCTTTAGTAACAAAAAATACAGGATATATAAGTTGTCCATTTTTAACAAACTCTTGTGTATAATCAAATCCAAAAGCAAGTTTACCACCCATAAGTTCATCAAACCTAATATAATCTCCTACTTCTAAATGTATATAACTTAATGGTAAATCTATTTTTGCTGTTAAATGTTGGTTAGCATACCACATTAATAACCTTCTTTGTAGTTTTCTTGCCGTATCTTTATCTCTAATATAATCAGTTTCTATTTCTAATTTAGCATCTTCGTTTTTTATACCATAATAACCAATATCATAAACTATATTTTCAATATCTAATTGTTGAGTTAGTTCGTCTAATGTTTCTACAAAATTACCAGTATTATCTTCTATACCATAAGTGGTTTGTTCCTCATAATCGTTAGAAGCATAATCTTTCTTATATTTAACATTAATTTGATTTTTAACATCTTCTATTTTAGTTAAACTAAATGAATAGTTTATAACATCTAAAATATTTATTTTTTCAAATTGTTCATAATCTTCTATGTTTTGTTTAAGGTCTATAAATTTAAAATTACCTGTACTATCGAAAGAAGGTATGTAAATAGATGATTTACATAAATTGTTTATAACATTTTTAGCTTCTTTTTGCTCTGTTAATGTGAAGCTATTAATCCAATCATCATCAATATCATCACTTGGAAAATTAAAATCTTTTTGATAATCTAATTCTTTTTTTAATATATCTTCTAATATTGTATAAGGTTTTGTCATAACAACATCATTGTTTACTCTACCTTTTATACTTCCATAAAATTTTTCTTGTGTATAATCTGTTATTAATATATCTTGTAAAGTATAAAATTCTTTTAAATTTGCTATAGTTGAAATCATAAAACCTACATCTTCTAATTGAGGTAAACCCCAATTTATACTATCATAGGCATCAGTCCTATTAAATGTTCTAATTTGGTTCGTGTATAAATCTCCACCTAAATTATTGTTAGTATATCTAAATTCAGTTTCATTAGACTCAAATGAATGTTGATGGTTTGGAACTTCACAATCAGTTTTCCAAGTATCTGGAAAAGAATCATAATTTTCATCCCATATATTTTCATTATTTACTATACTTTCAAAATTTAATTGCCAAACCATTCCTTGCGTATCGTATGTACTTCTTTCAATTAATTCTCTTTCTGCCCAAAAAGTAACGGGATATGGAATGGTAGTGTTATATGGAGTTTCAAAATTATTTGGCGTAAAATAATCTATTTTATAAAATATTTTAGTAGCACATACATAACTTGCTATATCACTAGAAAATTGTAACCTAGCAAAACTTCCTGTACTATAACTAGCATTATTTTGTGCTGTCAAATGTAACCCACTAGAGTAATTTGCATTTTGTATCCATTGTACAGGAAATGTAGATACTTTATTTTGTGCAATATAATTCTTATCTAAATCTTCAAACATTCCATCAATATTATTTGTGTTGCTTTGTTGATTTAAATCAGTAGGTTTCCACCAAGAAAATGTAGCATTTAAATTTGTTTCATCCCAATCTGCATCATAATAAGTATCTCCAATACTATATAGATTATCTAAATCTTGTTCGTCTGAACTATTAGTAAAATTATAAACTGATTTAGTAGCATCTAGCATTTCATTATTATTAAAACCAAAAAATTTATGACAAGAACCAAAATACCAATAATTTAAACCGTTATCTAACTCAAAATCAGTAGGTCCGTGGTTAGCAGCAAAAAAAGACACTTTTTCAACAGGTCTATAAATTCTAGTTGGTATTCCTATTTTATTTTCATCAGGCATAAAACCTAAAATCATACTTTCAGACATAATATTAGCACCAACTATTTTAACTTTTGCTGAAGTATCAGCTGTAGAATCCTCATACTCATATATTGTTGCACCTTCGTTGCTTGGAAAAACTTTTCTTCCAAAATTATATGGTAATGTTTCAGATATTGGTAAATAACCATTGTTATAACAATATATATGACTGTTTTTTGAAATATAATTTGGGTATAATATAGTTTGTCTAATGTATGGATTCAATTTGTCTATATGAGAAGGGTTTGACCATAAGCCACCTATTTCTGTGTTAGACTGTTCTATAATTAATTCATTATCTTTAGTTAAAATTAAAGGCGATTTATCAACATAACCATAAACTAATGGAAATGGTTTGCCTTGTGTTTCTTCATCATAAACAAACTTATTATCTATTGTAGTTTTAGGTATTAAAGTTTTAAGTTTTTGCTCTGTTAAATCTTCTAAAGTAAGGCTTAGAGTTTCTGCCGACTGTGAATAACGTCTAATAGTACCAGTATACACTAAAAGACAATCATCTAAAGTATCTAGTCCATTAGCAGCGTAATACACTTGCACTACTGCGTTTAATAAATTTGGAATATCGTCTGAAAAAATCTTACCTTTATAAAGAGCATTTGATATAGACAAGGATACACTCGAAATAGTGTATTTATTGTTTATAATGTCGGCTTTTGAGCTTATAGAAGGACTATTAAGTAATAAAGGGTTATACGCCTCACCACCTATGTTTGTTTCTTTAATTGATAAGTTTATTGATTCTGCATCATCAGGAATAGTATCGTCTATCTGATAACCTTTATATATCCTAACCAAAGGATATAAAGACGTTCTAGTACCATTACCTAGTGCTTGTTTAAATTTAGGAGGTAATGTAAGCATTAACCAATTCCAAAATCACTACCCCTACGGACAGCTTCTTTAATTGATTCTGCAAGTTCACCTTCTACAAAATCTTGTGTTAAAACATTGCCTGTAACGCTTACATTAATGTTTCCACCACCACCTGATTGATTCATTTGGTTAAGTGTTTCTAAACCTATAGATTGTACTGCATTTCTACTCATTACAAATTCGCCACGTTCAGCTTCTATAATAGTACCACCTTGCGAATGTCTATTACCACCTACATAACCACCTTCTGCATATTGCCCTACTGGAGAACTGCCACCTCCACTAGAACCAGAAGCTCCACTAGAAGATGAACCTGAAAGAACAGAGCTTAATGCTCCAAACATAGCTGCACCTAATGCAGGAACACCTATATTTAAAGGAAATGGAATTTTAGCCATAGCTCCTGCCATATAAGTAGTAACTGCTTCTTGAAGTTTTGCTATAATAACTTGTTTAGCTGCTGCTGCGGCAGCATTACCTGCATTACTATGACTTTTACCAATTTGAATTGAAGCAGTTAAAATTTGTTTATTAAGTGCTATTTCTTTTTTTAATAAAGCCTCTTTTATTTTAGCATCTTTTTCGTCATCTTTATTCGATTCTTTTTTAACTGCCTTTAATTGATTGTAAGACTGTATTAAAGAAAATAAACCTTTCATTTCTTCATTATTTAACAATCCTTTTTCTGCTAAAACTCTAGCTTCTAATATTTGAGCTTCTATAAGTTCTAATTGAGCTTCTTTTGTTTTGTTATAAGCATCTATTAATATATCGTATATGTCTTTTTGTGTTTTAACACTTTCGCCATCTTCTGTTCTTGTGTTTTTTAAATCGTCAATATTTTGACGTAATGTATCAATACCCTCTGCTTCTGCTTTTGTTAATTGTCCCATCATATTCATTAATAATGCTTTGTTTAGCATTACTTCTGCTTCTTCTATTTGAGTGTCTACATCATCTTTTCTTAAATCTATTAAATATTCTTTTAGTGATATAATATCTTTTTCAGCATCTCTTAGATTTTGTTGTACAGATTTTTTATGTTCTAATGTTTTTACTAATTGTGCTTCACCCTTTTCTAAATCTCTACCTAATTCTATTTCTTTTTTCTTTATTTCTAATGCTACGCCTTTTAATTCAATTTCTGCTTGAATTGTATCTATTTGTTTTTGTATTGCAGCTTCAGATTCTAAAACACTTTTAATATAATCTGTTTGAGTTTCGTCTAACTTATCTGTTGCATTACGCAATAAACCCATTTCTTTAGCTACTTCATTAATTCTTTCGTTAAGTTTCTTTTGGTCCTCAGACAATTCGTCTGTAGATGACAAATAAGATGCAACACCAGTAACTAAAAAAGCAATAGCTGATGCTGCTGCTACATACGGATTAGATTTTACAGCCATATTAAAAGCTCTTTGTACTACAGTAGCTTTGCCAGTTACTAACATTAATCCTATTTTACCTGCTTTTAAAATAGCTAAACCACTTGTATATGCAAATGTAGCAGTTTTACCAGCAACAAAAGCAGCAGTTAATGATGCTAAAGCACCAATTAAACCTCTTAATACAGATAAAGGTAACGCTTCTGATATACCTTTTAATGCTTTAGCAAATGCTAATACCATAGGAACTAATGCTTCACCTAATCTTTCTTGCATATCACCAAAAGCGTTGCTAGTTTGTGCTAATTGTCCTTTAGTAGTTTTAGCCATTAATTTAGATAATTCACCAAATTTTTGTTTAACTCCGTCAGTAATAGCTATAAATCTTTCTTGTTGTGATAATCCAGATTCAAGTTCTACACCATACCTTGATAAAGCATTTGTAGAAGAACCAAATGTTTTGGCTATTAATTGACCTGCTGTATTTAAATCTATACCTAAACCTGCTGCTAAATCTAATGTTGCCTCTGTTAATCCTTTAGCTTGTTCTTCATTAGCTCCAAAAGCACCCATAGTAGCTATAACACTATTAATTGTTTCATCACCAAACATAGTAACTTGTTGTAAAGCACTAGAATATTTTCCTAAAGCTATTGCAGAATCAGTTCCAAATACTCTAGCCATTTTTAAAACACTTTCTTCTTGTTCACCAAAAAGTTTTACTTGTCTTAATATTGCAGAAGAAACTAATGTCATAGCAAATGATGCTAATAATAGTTTAGAACGCATTGTAGCAAATCCGTTAGATAATAATCTACCACCATTAGTAATATTAAATAAACCTGAATGTGTTTTTTTAATCGTTATATTAGCTAATTTTAACGATTTATTCATTTGACCTATTGCTACTGTACTTCCGCCAAGAGCTTGTTTTACTGTTCTTAAACTTATTCCTAATTGTTTAAAAGTAACTCCTGCTTCTTTTGCAGCGTTAGCCATTTGTTTTAATTGTGCTCGTGCTAAAACTCTTACTTGTACTAAATTTTTTTCTGCTATTCTTTGTTTTTCAGCTATAACTGCTAATTTTTTATCTTGTTTTTCTTTTTTCTTTGCTGCTACTATTGCTTTGTTAGTTTCTGTTCTACGAGCCATCATTTCAGCTTTGTATCTTGATTCTGCTTTTCTAAGAGTTTCAAGAGCCATTTCGTCACCTTTGTAAGCTCTAGCTAAAGTTTTGTGACTAAGGCTTAATTGTTTCATAATGTCATTGTCAAATTTTGTTACACCTGCGTGTTCTTTTATTTTTGCAATTATTTTATCAACAGCTTTTGCTTGTTTAAGGGAGGATGTTTCTAATTTTTTTTCTTGTATTTCTTGTTTTTTTTGTTGCTTTAATTGATTTTTAATTGCAACTGTTTGTTTTTTTAGTTCTACATTATTTTGTTTTTGTTGTTTAGCTAAATTTCGTTGTGTTGTTTTTAACTTTTTTTGTTGTGCTTCTAATTTTTTTTGAGTTTTTATAAGTGTGTTTGCATTTTTTGTAAATTTATCTACAACTTTTGCAATAGCTTTAAATCCTTCTTTTAATCCAGTATCCTTTAAGGCTACTTCTACTGTAATATCTGGTCTAGCCATCTGTATTTGCCTCTCGTCTTGCTTTATCTTGCATTTGCTGTTCTTTCTTAGCTAAAGCGTTTTTAATTATAAAAAAATATTGCACCCATCTTGCAGGTTGCTCTCCGTAACTTCCTGAATATGCAGGTGTATTAGTTTCAGTACAATACACATACTTATTTAAAAGTTTTAAATACTTCTCATCTCTTATTTTATTTTTACAAGCAAAAAAAGGTAACTGTGCTGATATACTTTTTGTAATATCAAAGTCCTTTCCTAGCTCCTTATTGTATTCTACAGTTTCTTGGGCAATTAAATCAATAACTGCCCAAATATCATCCATTGTATTAAAGGTTCGTTTTTCGTAACCTTTCTCTGTTTTTACAGGTAATTGTGCTTTATAAGGAAAATCACAATATTGACAGCCTCCACAGCTATCAGACAATATGGTCAGTTCTACTTGGAGGCTTTCCCTTCCCCCACAAGATAAATGCTCTGCATTTCTGTGAATATTTCTATTCTATCTTGTAGTGTTAGTTTTTTTAGAAACTTATCTGATGTGTCGCCATCAACACCTATACGAATCCATTTAGTCATTGTAGAGTGCATCATTTTTACACCTAAAACATCACCATCTTTCGTATAATCGTATGCAACAGCATCTAGCATTTCATCTCTTTCGTCTATTGACACATCTTTTAACTTAATTTTCATTCCTGATTTAAGTTTAATTTCCATTGTTTTTTTCCTTATTTTGTTTTTTTAACTGTTTTTTTAGGTTTTTCTTTAATTACTTTAGGTTTGTCTTTAACTACTTCTTCCCAACCATCCTTTAAAATCAATTTAATATAATCATTATTAGATGATTTTATAGGTTTGTAACCTTTTTTATTAAAAACTCTTAACATATTATTCTCCTTATACGTTATCGCCACCTAAAAAGTGAGCAGTATTACCACTTGATGGAGCAAGAACTTTACATTCAAAATTAACCATAGCTACATCATCACTTGAAACTTCACAAGATGTTAGTTTACTTTGTCCAAACCACATTCCTAATTTATTTACTGAACTTGCACCAAAAAATACACCAGTAGGTGTTTCTGTAGTACCTGCAACAGCTACATCAGCTAAATAAAAAGTAAGGTATGAACTACCAGATGGGTCCCTAAATGCCTCTACCATATTATCTGTTTCAGTATCATATTTAATTGAACCACCCCAAGTAATAGAAAGCTCAGGTAATGCTTTACCCCAAACTTCAGGCTCACCATTAGCACCTGTTGCACCTAAAAACTGTGTAGGATTATCAATAGCCATATTAAATGTTTTAAATAATGGTGTAATATTATCTTGGTCTGTTGTTCCATCACTAGCATAATCTTTAATATCAATATTTTTATCATCTAAAAGACTTAAAAATACAGTATTAGAACCAATAGCTTTTGAAGCAGCTATTAAACCAGCTTGTTCACCTTTTGCAGGTGTAGATTGCGTTTGGAATGTAGCAGAATAATTTAATCTACCTGCTGCACTATCCATATCACCATCAATAGAAAAATTAGTACATATACAACTTTTCATTGAATATGAATCTGATGCTGTTGGTGCAGCAAAATATACAGATAATAATTTAGTGTAATCATCAGATGTTGTTGGGTCATCTCCTACTTTTATACTTGACCCTAAATAAGAGCTTCCTATAGTTAATACACTATCAGAACTAAAAGTAAGTGTTCCATTTGTTACTGCTCCACCAGTAGTAGATACTGCACTTCCATCAGCAGCAGCAGCTAATTCAAAAGTAGTTGAATTAGTAATTGAACCAACTATTGAATTTGCTGGAATACCTGTTCCAGTAACAGAAGCTCCTACTGTAATCTCTGCTGTAGAATCCATACTAATAGTAGGGTCGTCATTGTAGTCGCAGGTAGCATCAGTAAAAGTTGCACCACCATCAAATTTATCTCCTACTGCATTTTCCATCAAAATTTTCCACATTTCTTGTGTTAATCTACCTGATAAAGTAAATTCTGTCATTACTCTTTTGGTTGATGAAAATATTTGGTCAAATTCAGCTATTCTACCTGCACCTGTTCTCATTTCAAATTCTTGAGTAGGATTAAAAGTAGGTAATGTAATACCTTCTACATCTATTCTGCTAAAATTTGCATCTACTGTACTAAAAGTACCTGTTGTTGTTTCGGAAGCTAAATATACTTGAAATTGCTTTCCAGAAAAAGTTGCACTATTTAATGCCATTTGTTCCTCCTTGGCATAATTTTTATGCCTTTAATTTAGTTATTATTTGTTAATTATCCAACATTTCCTACGTGGTTGCATTGCCATTCCATCTCTACTGTATAAATACTATTTTCAGTATCAGTATTTAATTGAGTAGATTGAACTCTACAATCAAAACTTTTAGTATTATCAGATAAAGTCATTATTATATTATCGTGAACTAACGCCTCAATTCTTGATGTGTATCTTAGTATATGGTCCATTGTTTTAGTATTAACCATTTTTTCGTCAAAATAATATATTAATTTTATGTTATATTGCCTTTCTTCAGAATCAGTCATAAAACTAATTAATGTAGAAGATTCAGGCAAAATTCTTAAATATTGTGAGCCGTGCATTTTTTCATAACCAACACAAGTAGGCAAAGCTCCTTTAAATTCTGTTTCAATAAGGCTTTCTAATTTATCTAATATTTTTTTAAATGTATTTTCAGGTATTATAGCCATTATAAATCAAATCCTCTATATGCTATTTTTTTAGTTCTTGTCATTTTAACAGCCTTACCACTAGAAGCATCTACTTCTTCGTGTCTACCAAATACTTCTATTTCCCATTCGTCTGCACGAGTAGTTGTATTAGCAGTAGAATCGTCTGCACTACCTGCAAATCTTATTTGTAATCCACCAGCTAGTTTTTGGTAATCGCCTGTAATTATTTCATTAGTTACTACTTCGTTTTCTTTTAATTTTGTTGGTCCTTTAACAGAAACGCTATATTTTGCCGTACCCAATACTCCGCCTGTAGTAATAATAACTTTAATTAAATCATAAGTTCCTGTCCATTCACCTCTAGTATCTACAGGTCTTATAGCACCATTAGTATAAGATACATCTCGAATAATTCCTTGTGAGCTATCTCTAGTTACTTGCCAAGATAAAGCTGCTTTGCCTTCATTTATGTTGGAAATGTTAAGCATAGCTTCTTCCATTAATGCACTAGCTAATTCGCTATTAGGGTCGTGACTTTTAATCATAAAATTAGCAGCTATTAAAGCTGTGCTTCTAATAATAATATAGTCAAAGTTACCCTCTTTATCTTTTAATGCTTCTTTAGGCATATTAGGGTCTAACATACTATCTAAGTATCTACTAGCATCACTTCTGAATTGAGTAACCATAGCAGTAAATTCTTCTCCTGCTTCCATTAATTTATCGGCAGGATTACTTGCAGAATAGTAATAAAGAACATCTTCAGCAGAATTATAAAACCATTCGCCTTCAACATTTAAGTCAGTATGTGCTGATTGAGCAGGTCCTAAATCCTCCCCATCTGCAAATAATTGTGATACTATACCACTATTATGAGCAGCATATTTATTAGTTGAAACTTCTTTCCAACCATAAATAGATTTTTTGTTATCAAAACTATCAAGTTGTGGAAATACTCTTTTTAATTCTTTATGTGTACAATATGTTGCTGCTGTTGCCATCTATTCTCCTACCATTTCTTACAAGACCAATATCTTGCTTTTGTTTTAGGTCCTGGGGTTGCACATTTATGTCTTGCTCTAAAAGACTTACGTCTAGCAGGACTTGATTTTTTAATTCTCATATTAGGGTCACCAAAAGTTACCCTTTTAGTTTTGCCACCATCATTAACAAACACTTGGAATTTTTTTCTTCCATAACCTGCTTGTCCTTTTCTAATGCGAGAAGGCTTGTTTAATCTAACTGATTTACCTTTAAACTTAGCCATTTCACTTTTTCTTTCTACGCTTATTCTTTTTCATCTTTTTCTTTTTGTTTTTATATATTCCATATCCCATATTTTCTCCTTATACAAATCCTATAATTTCTATTTCTGCATCTATTTTACTATTCATACTTCTACCTGATAAAGTTACAATACCATTTTGTTCATCATTTGTAGCATTTAATCCACCACTATGTGCCGAATCATAATTAAAACTTGTTACAAACTCACCATTAACAGGACCTGTAAAATCTAAAGCACCTGTTTCATAGTTTATAGTACCTGTAGCTACGCCAACAATATTACCTTTACCATCATCATAAGCAAAAGCACTTTGATTTTTATTTTCAACATAACTTAGTTTATCAAATACTGTATCATCAGGTAATCTTCCTGCAACTGCACCTTCTACACTTGCAATAGCAGGTACTCTACCTACACCAAATGGTGTTGTTCCTGAACTTGGTGCTGCTAATAATATAGCAGAATTTCTAGTTCTGTTACCTGAAGTAAATCTTATGTCGCCATTTACAATACTTACTGTAACTGCCTTTTCAAATAAGTTTCCTGCTGTATAGAACTGAGTGTCAAGTGCAGATTGAATCTTGCCTAAAACACCATTATTTCCACCAAATTTAGTGTTTGTAGCATCTGTTGTAAATGAAAGACTTGCAAATGTACTACCACCATCTACTGTTATGTTAAAAGCATAAGCTGTTGAAGCAGCTAAACCTGATTCTGTATTAGGTGTTACGCCTGACATTCCAAGTTCTTGATAACCTGAGTTGTAAAACTTCATAGCAAAAGAACCTTTAACAATACCTGTTGGATATGTTGCACTTCTACCATAGCCAAATAAATTTTGTGCTGTGTATCTACCACTAGAGTTAGTTTGTGCTATTCCTAGTGCATTAGCATCATCGTGATATTTATCGTATTTTTCTTGTGTATTAAACCAAGGTAAATGTACTGCTGCACCTGAAGCGTGTCCTGTAGATTGAGCCGATACATTACCTGTAATTGAACCATATAATCCTCTTTCTACTGTCAATGTATTTGTATCAATACTAGTAACTCGCATAATTTCAATTTTAGTTGCAGTAGTTCCTGTAGTTGTTCCAAGCTGTATTAAATCGCCAACTCTAAAATAATCTCCATCATTTACATCTATAGCAGTTTCAGAGCCATCTACATCTTCAGCTAAGTTAGCAACACTATCAATGTATAACTTACCACTATTAACATCAAAACCACCTTTGTTATCTATAGTTTTAGCCATACCACCTGAAACATCACCTGTGTAACCTAACATAAGTTGATTAGGCAATACTAAATATTCATTAGCACCTAATAATTGTGTAATTCTTAAATCTTCTGTGTATTCATCTACATTAGAATTGTTTTGAAATTCATTAATATGAAATTGTAATTCTACACCTACAGGACTATTGTTCTTAATTATTATAAGTTTTGAACCTTTTAATAAACTAGGTGCAGTTTTAGATATAGTTGCTAACGTCACAAATATATCTGCATTGTTTACCTTAGCCATTTCTTGATATACTTCTGTATAGTTATCACTCATAGAGCATAGATACTCTTTGCCTTGCCCTGC
>Ga0070746_10000611_pt1 | contig 21418 bp, 29 predicted proteins | sample VirMetDEL_Mar_21_FD_77016 | JGI IMG/M metagenome (GOLD analysis project Ga0070746, IMG submission 77016) | Aqueous microbial communities from the Delaware River and Bay under freshwater to marine salinity gradient to study organic matter... | ecosystem: Environmental > Aquatic > Marine >...
ATGTAATGGAAAATAGTTTGAAACGCCAATGGTGGGAATGGCATAAAGAAAACCCACATGTCTATGAATTGTTTAAGCAATTCACAATGAAGGCAATCAATCGTGGTCATAGAAACTTATCGGCTTGGCTGATAGTAAATCGAATTCGATGGGAAACTTCTATCGAAACCACTGGCACTGACTTCAATATATCCAACGACTACATCGCATTCTACGCTCGGCTCTTCATGGTCGAGCATCCAGAATACAATGGATTCTTTCGCATCAAAAAGATGAAAAGAATTTAATCTTTCGAAGTTTCCACCCCTTAGTAAAAGAAATTTGGAAATTAAATGGCAATACCTAACAAACTAAAGAAACTGGATGCGTTTCATGGACGTCTCTTCAATGAAACCGAAGAGGCTGAGACTTGGTTAGATCGGATGCGCCGAAAACTAGGACATGAATATGAATTCGATATCAAAGAGAATGTTAAACTAGAAGACGGGAGTGATCTTGTCTTGGCTTTTATCCATAGGAGGAAATGAAAATGAGCCTACCAAAAGCAGGAGTAGTTGTTGTGAAGGCAGTCTACCATGTCTATCTGGAGCCACAAGAAATGCTAGAGTTTATGCAACAACCAGACTCGGTGCGTCAGGTTGAATACCTAAGCCCATCGAGCGACGATCTAATTGAAATGGAAGTCGATAGAGTCGACTACGAATAAACAAGGAGGAGATACTATGAGTAAGCAACAGCAATACATGGATGAACTTGCAACAGAAATCATCCGTCTCATGCAAGAGCATGGCACTGACTGGAAGAAACCTTGGATGGATAACTCTGGATATCCAAGTAATGCCGCAACAAAAAATAATTATCAGGGTATTAATGTAATCAACCTAATGATTGCTAAATACAGAAACGGATTCACTACTTCTAAGTGGGCAACCTACAAGCAATGGAATAGCTGTGGTTGTATAGTAAAAGAAGGAGAGAAACACAAAGCTAAGTCTGTATTCTACACTCGAAATGTTATTGAAGATCAGGATGGCAACGAACGATCCTATCCCTTTATGAAAGTGGTTCCTGTATTTAATGCAGATCAAGTAGAGAACTACGTTCCAGAAGTGGACGTAACAGAAAATAAATTCAATGACTATCCATTTGTCGAGCGCTTTGTATTTAATACTCAGGCTAAGGTCATACCTAATGCAGACTCTGCGGCATACGACCCAGCCTACGATCAAATACAAATGCCAGCAAAGAATAGTTTTAAAAGCACAGACACAGCAACGTCTGAGCAACACTATTATTCAACTCTATTGCATGAGCTTGTTCATTGGACAGGACACAAAGATAGATGTGATAGAGAACTTGTTGTTGTGCGCAACAAAAACTATGCGCAAGAAGAACTTGTTGCAGAGTTTGGCTCAGCCATGTTGTGTTCATTGTTAAATGTAACAGCAACGCCAATGGCTGACCACGCTCAGTATCTTAACTACTGGGTAAACCTAATGACTGACAACAAGAAGGCTTTAAGAAAAGCCATCGCAGATGCAAGCAAGGCAGTAACATTCCTTGACGAGCAACAACCAAGCAGTCACTTGACTGTAGATATAGCCGCATAAAGGAGAGAGCAGTGCATATCAGAAGCAAAACAAAAAACCATATAACTTTCAGATGTAGTTACCATGAACTAGATTTACTTAACGACATTATTAATTATGGAACAGAAGCCTTTATATCAAAGTATGAGAATGGTGACTTTGATTTCAAAGGTAAGGGATACAAAACCTCAGCAAATAAATTTTGTGCTGGATGGAATATTATTCCAGACGAGTACATAAACAGAGAAGCTGAATGAAAACTCGGGCTTGGTTGCATCTGCCCCGTGTGGGCGAGGGCAGATGCAGCCAACCCCTCGACTCAAAGGAGGAAAACATGAGTCCAACATACGAAGATTTACAAAATCAACTAATCGAATGGCTTAGGCCAATGCGATTTACTATCTTAGATGTAACAAGAGAAGACTTTGAAAGCTCTATGATAAGACAAATCGAAGCAATCATACCTAAAGAACGATCGCTTTTATTAATTGTTGCTCTAAGCAATCCGTCTTTATGCAATAACGCTGACGCTGAACCATACATAGATGCAACAGATATTATTTCAGACAGCATCTATCGCAATCTATATAAATTTGCATGGCAATGGTTCAACGAAACCAACAAAGATATGAGAAAATTATATGTCAAAGCTGTTTGAAAAAAGACATCTTGAGTTTATAGCAGAGCATGTCGCTCCGCTTATGGGTACTCCGCAAGACATCGAGGTGCTTGCAGATACCTTTGAAGTTACCAACGCTGACTTCAAGCGTGGTAAGTTTGTCACCAAAGCAATCAAGAACTGGGAAGACAAACACCTAACGGCTTATGAAGCCACAATTATTGACGACGAAATTCCATACTAAGGAGGAACACACTATGCAAGAACTTGAAGTTTATGACCACATAACAGTAGATATTGACTCTGATATCAGTGATATATCTCCGCTAAAACTTCTTGAGATGATCGCAAATGACGACTACGAAATAGAAGTTGATCTTACTCTTGATGTCGATTCCATCGGGACAGTTAATATTGACCATTCCTTTGGAGCGCAGATAAGAGCAGAGTTAAATAAAAGTGCAGTGCTTGATGCTTTAGAATCAAACATTTCACATTTGCTTGATACAATTCTATCTCAAGCTGAGACAATCAAAAAATTACGCGATGAAATAATTCAACTTAAAGAAAGTTCAACAAAACCTGTTGAAGTCTTGCGACCTGTGGGTTAATATTCACAGGCAATTAAGGAGGAAAGCTTTCCACAAAACTAAAAGGCGCCAGTAAAACTAGCACCTTTTCGTCGGCCGAGAAAAGCCCAACCCTTAATTGCTTATAGTACCATAATAATATCTATGTCAAGAGGAGGAAATCATGGCACGGAAAAAAACGGACACCATTGGACAGCCAGCTATCTGTTCCGAGTGTGGAGTAAACACGCATATGTTTATCTGCAAGCGGTACGATTTACCAGATGGCACATGGACAGAAGCATTGGTGTTCTGTTTACCGTGCCATGAAACCACCTATCAAAGAGACAAGAAACTTTGGGCGGCGGAAAAAGCGCGAGCTGAGCAGGCTGTTCGCAACAACGACTGGGAGTTTTAATGACAAGCAAAAGTAAACAGAAGGGTGCGTACCACGAAAAGTTTTTCGTGAAGCTACTAGAAAAGTGGGGCATCACAGTAAGGAAGCAACCACTATCAGGCGCACTCGGAGGTGAGTATGCAGGTGATTTAGTAATCCAACTTGCAGACCTAAAGCTTATTGCAGAAGTGAAGTACCGTGCAGACAGTGGGTTTCCATCGCCCTTTACTGTGCTTGAGGGCCGTGACATAGCCCTATTCAAGCGCGGTAAAGGCGAGCCGCGATGGATAATGATAGTGCCTGACAGGGTACTCGAGCAGTTTGTAAAAGACTATGAGATAAAGAAGAAGGTAAAAGATGATTGAGTTTGACGAGGGCAAGCTATCTGAATACCAACGCAAGAGTATTATAGAGAAAACATTTATCAAGAAAATGACTTCTCTCTATCGACCGCACAAACACTTGGTCGAACAAAATGCTATCGATGCGTTCACAGCAGAAGCAGTTGAGATGCTAAACAACAGACTGCCATTTGCTCAGAACCAAGATCACTTTGTTGATATGCTTCGCAAGGTATGGCGCAAGGTAGTTGACGGACATACATCTACATTCTTTTTCAATCTTGCAGACATAAGTAAAGCTGCATCCAACGTGGCATCGGAGCATTACCGTACACACGTTGCACCATTCCAACCCAAGGCGATATTCAATGACCCTCGCCATGAAGTAAGGGGGAGTAAAGACGACCCTGCTTCACAGGGCTGGACAAAAGAGAAAGCACAGGCGGCTATCGATGACACCCGTGCACAGATCGAGGCGGGTGATCTGCCTCGTGGTATAGGCGAAATACTAATCCGAATCCCAACCAAAGCGTTGGAAAGATTAATTGCAAAGGAGGAACAACATGGACAGAACTAAATCAATCGGCGGCTCGGATGCCCTGAAGATTATGCGCGGGGACTGGTCGTCACTATGGCTGGAGAAAACAGGACGCACACAGCCTGAAGACCTAAGCAATGTGTTTGCAGTACAGCTCGGTATTGCGACGGAAGACTTCAACATCCGTTGGTTTGCAAGAGACATGGGCGTAGAAATCACAGGCAAGCAGACGCAGTACCAAGGCAGAAGCGCACACGGCGTACCACTCAGAGCCACACTCGATGCAGAGTTTATGTATGAGGGGCAACGCTGTGTCCTTGAAGTCAAACACACCTACGAAGGCAACACACTCAGTAAACAAGTGGCAAACTACATGCCGCAACTACAACTCTACATGCACATGGCGGCAGTGCCTTTCATTTACTTTGCAAATATCTTTGGCAATCGCCGCTATGAATATTGCAAGGTGAGTTGGGACAAGCATTACTATGACACCATGATGGTAAATATAAATGAGTTTTGGAGCTTGGTACAAAGCGATACAGCTCCACCAAATGCTGTCCATGTCCCATCTATCGGGATAGATCACATCGAACTAGACGACATGGTTGCTCGATGTGCAGACGGAGACAACATGTTTCTCGATCAAGCGCACCAGTTTATCGAAACAATCGAAGCTCATTCAATGCACGAGTCAGCAAAGAAAACTTTAAAAGCCATGGTTGCCAACAACGAAAGGGAAGTTTATTCGCAACCACTCACGATCAAGCGATCAAAGAACGGAGCATTACGCTTCAACATAAACAAAGACGGGACTACAGAGTAGCCCCGTCCATCGTCAATCGAAAGGAGATTTACTATGACAGCATTCACCGACACAGGCCCACTCATAGATGAGCAGGCAGAACCATTAGAGCATATGATCGGTAACGAGTACAGCCTTGGCTGGAGAAGTGTGTGGATTCATACACCTCAAGAAGCCGTGCGTATTCTGTATCGAGGCGGTCGTTTAGAACTAACAGTTGTGAGGAAGCATGAGAATTAGAATGGCAACAGTCGCCAAGGTAATAGCTGAGGAATTTAACGTAACTGTAGAACAAATAAAAAGTCCAAGTCGTGTTCGCAGGATTATCATTCCTCGGTTTTCTTTCTATTGGTTGTCTTATAAGTACGGACATTCCCTACCAAAGATTGCCGCTTGGACTGGTGGTCGAGACCACACCACTGTCTTGCATGGAAAGAATATAATTGACGCCTACATTGGCTTTGACAAGCTAAATGAGCTTGATTCCAAAGTTCAAATGTTTAATAATCAAATGTATCGTCAAACAGAAGGAGAGGATGATGAGTGATAACTTATCGCTGTGGAACAGCGTCAAAGAATCAAACCCTAAATATCTAAAGAAGGTTAGTATTGGTGCGCGGTCGTTCACCAGCATCGACCCTCAGTATCAAATTAGATCAGCAACAGAAGCTTTCGGCCCAGTAGGTAAGGGCTGGAGTTATGATGTGGAGTATAAATATATCTTGCATGGTGATGTAACTATGTGCGTTGCAGAGATTACTATAATCTATTGGGTAGGTGGTGAACTTCATAAGTACGGACCTGTTGCTGGATGCAGAACATTTATTCATATGAACCACCCAAAACGTGGGACTGTGATAAATGAGGATGCGCCTAAGATGGCGTTGACTGACGGATTGACTAAGGCATTGTCGCACCTTGGTTTCAATGCGGATGTGTTCCTTGGAGAACACGATAACAAATATGCGGCAGAGGCGAAAGCAAAAGGAGAATGGTGATGTCTGAACATGACAACACAAATCGTGGTGCGGTATTCCCACCATACCCCGAACAAAAGATGATCTTAACTGGTAAGGCAAATAATGATGGGCAGGATGAAAACCTGATCTTCACTATGACGCAGACCAAAGATGGTAGAAAGATTATTGATATCTACAAGAAGGTCGGAACCTTGTTCGAAAACGATAAAAAAGGGAACGACAAAGCCCCAGATTACACTGGGCCGTTTGATGGACGCCGCATTAGTACATGGCGACAAAGCAAAGGCGACTTGAAATACATGTCGCTAGAGATTTCTGACAAGCGCACACAGAATGCAGGGGGCAATACTAGCCAGCCTGTAGACGACAGCATCCCGTTCTAATGAACTGGGAAGAACGTGCATTACGGGCGGAAGATGCCCTGCGCGAGATAGCCGCCATCCCCAACGACAGTAGGGGGTGGCGGTTACACCGCAAGCAAATAGCAGAGGAATACATTATGAACCTGACAGGTCCACACCATTTCTATATGAGAGCCGCCGCAGAAAAAGAATATGCGGCTGAACTTTGTTACAAAGGCACGGACGGAGCCAATCACACAGTCGTGATAAGCGACGCGCAAATGCTCAACATGCTAAGAATTGCGGCCGATATTGTATCGCAACGAGGCTTGCTGAAGACTACTTCTGATACTTCTGAGTAAGGTAATTTAGGTAGTCTGCACCTGTATCTACATCTACAAAGCACTGAGTAAACCCAGTAGGGTTAGACGCATTAGGGTCTATCACCTGCAAGATTGCATGTCCAAAGCGCTGGTTATCAAACCCTTTGACTAGCGCATATGTATCCCAATACTTGTAACCACGAGCGCGAGCCAGCCATGTAGTCATGCCCTGCTCGACCAGCTCTACGTTAGCCAGCGCCCAGTAGTGTCGATGTCCAGCAATATAGAGATGAGCATTGCTTTTAAACATTGCCATCTTCTGCTGTGCGTGAAGTGGATTCCACTGACTATGGCCGGGCATGTCGTGTGCGGCATGGATAAAGCAGCTCTTACCATTTGGAAACTTCATTTCTATTCTGGCTTCCCAGTCTTCATGGATAGTGCGTGATCGAGCCATCCACTTGAGAGGGTCGCCAGCACCAGTCCACATATCATGGTTGCCACTAATCAAGATGAGAGGGTTGATGCTCTGGATGAGCCACTCAACTAGCTTCCATGCAGTCTCATGCGAAGTGTCTTGATCTGCGTATAAACGCGACAGACGACCAACCCAGTTATTCTGGTAGTCGCCAAGACCGCAAGCATAGATATTAGAATTAGATTGAATGATATCCACATGATGACGCAGAGTTTCCCAATCACAGTAGTTATCATCCACATGCGGGTCTCCCATCCATAGAAGCCCTATGGGGGCGTTTGTCTTCATTCTGATACCTCGCCACCTCTTGGCTTCGATATGCTCTCTACGCTTCTTAAAACGGCTTGTAAGGCTATCTACGATTTCATCTACGGGGATGTCATCGTCTGGTAATTCTTCTACCTCATATGAAATTAAATTAAGATCAGGCTCAATGTTGTTTGCCTGAGCTGTGCGAAGCCTAGCTTGGAATGTTGTGCGTGGTAATTGCAGATATTCTGCGGCTTTCTGTATGGAATTGAATTGTTCGAAGGCATTGACCGCCTCGATCATTAGCTTGGTGGATAGTTTAGGACTTGGCATTACAATCTAGCATGAGTTGTTTTAACTCTTCTGCTCTCCCTTTTACCTGTTTAAACCAACGTGAATCTTCCATCTCATAAGCCGCACGCTCATAATCTCTCTCTTCAAGCGCCGCCCAGAACTTTTTGAACTGGGACAGACGAGGCCATCCGATGTTGAAACACATGTTGGCGATGACGATTTGTGCGTTTTCTGGCAGGTCAGTCCACCAGTACACGTTCTTATTAAGCTCTTCTACAACAACATCGATGTCGTCCAGAAGCATTTGCTCTGCCGCTTTCTCTGTGATTGGAGTCAGTAAGTTGTGACCATATCCAACAGTAGGGACACCAGCAGTGCAGTGATACATTTCAAGGCGCAGACCTTCGTGCCTCTTCAGCATTTCTGTAAGTTGAGTAATCATTTTATTTCTTTAATTGCGTGATAGATTTCAAACCAAATGAAGCGGCGATAGATGCAAGGATGCCCCACTGAATCCAGTCAGGAGCAGTACGCAAGAAGTCAAACCCTGCTTGCATGTAAGGTTGTAAGGGTGGGATGAAGCTCGCCAGTATGATAAAGATAAAGGTTAAAGTCCAAGCCTCATCTTTCCATGAGTTATCGGAAGAGGACATAGCTTGTGCGTCCCAGCTTCCGTCTTGCTCGACCTTCTTAACTGTGGCTTCTACCTTGGCGACTTCTAACTTAGCTTTCGCCTCAGCTTTCTTTTGCTTTCCTTCAAGCCAAGTCCCTGCAATATTGGCTATCGGGCCTATCAATGCTTGCAACATGACAGTCTCCTAGTGGACTATTTCTCCCTCAGATGGTCCACCATTTATAATTGAAAAGATTTCCTCCGCCGCTACATGAGCGTGGTCAATGTCATCAAAGTAACTAATACGCACAACAACTTGATAGCCAAGATTGTTGCGTTCGATACTAACTCTTAAATCAAACTCGTCTTCATCATCCATTTGAATAACTTAGCGATTGATTTGACTTATCACAACATAAATAATTATCGCCACGATACCAAATGCAGCAATCAAAAGAGAGAGTAGTAGTATTTTTTCTGCCTGTTTCTTGCGACGAATTCGATTTTGCTTATCAATTTCTTTTTGTTCTCTTAATCTTTTCTTATACTCAGCTTGGATTTCATCATAGAAACCATTGTGAAACCTTAGATCGAGCATCATCTTCAGCTCATAAAGCATCTCTTGTTGTTGCTGGTACTCAATCATTTCGATGGCAACATCTTTAAGACCGCCGTTAAAGCGCTTCTTATTAAATTCTTGGTGGCCTTCAAAGATATTTATTAGACGTTCGCCAATGGCTCTGGCGTCATCTATCGTGTCAAGATTTGACTTAATAAAATCGATGCCCTCTTTTGCAAGAGCCAAACCAGTAAGTATTGTGGTGACTGGCTCCAAGGCATTGGTTTCCTACTTAGATTTCTTTAGTAATTTTTTTACTGTTTCAGTTTCATAGATACGAAGAAGCACCCAAACTAGAGATGCAAGCGCTGTAGCCTCTGGCAACCAACTAAAGTAAGCGCCAAGAGTTACGCCGCCAGCTACCACATCAATAGATTGTTTGACTTCTTCGTTCATTATTCTGCATCCTGTATAGTTAGTGTGCCAGCCTCTACCTGCCGCATGATTTCTGCGTAGTGTGCGTTGGCTGGGTCAAGTGGTACAAACATATCAACCCCATCAATCGTGCATTGAATGTTTTGCCCTTCACCCAAAAGATAATTTACATATTTGACGTTTTGAATTTGCATTTTATAGCTCCGCATCCGCAGTGTATCTGAAAATAAAGTAACCAGAACCGCCTGTAAGGTTACAAGTCATGTACGCATAAAATCCATGTATATCTTGTTGTTGAACAGTTGGATTGGCAACAGCAAAACCAGCCGAACCAATGTAAGTTGTCAAAACGGTTGGGGCTGTCCGCATTGTTGTTGGAAATTCTGCATTTTCAAAATAATTGGAAGCATTAACTGTGTAACCACTCCAAATATTCCAGCGATTATTTTTAATGTAATACCGCTGACACAGCGCCAGTTCTTCACCATAAGAGCGATGCTCAAATTCAGTAGCGACAGAGCCGACTTCAAGTTGAACGCCTGTAATTTGCCAAGTGGCTCCACTTGTCGCACAAATAGATTGTGTTCCAGTAGCCCCACCACGATAATCAGAAACACTCCAAGAGTTTGCTGTTCCTTTAAAGTCAGAACCACAGCCCCAATCAAAAAGAATATAAATGCTGCCACCACTAGCAGTATCAAAGCCACCGCTAGTTGGTCCAGAAATTGTTATTGTTTTGTGTTCCCAAGTGTTAGCAGAGTTTATTGTATATGATGTCGGATAACACATATTCAAAGCATAATTAGCAACAACAAGACCAAAACTTCCAGTAAGACTTGACTTTACCCAAAAAGAAAAGGTTACTGTTTTTGCCGAAGAAGTGCCCCAATTCAAATGCGCTGAATTATATCCTTCAACAATCTGCCCAAAGTACCCATCTCCAGTTGCGGCAGATGGAGATGCGCCAGTTCCTATTGTTAGTTTAAGGCTTTTATTAAAACCATCTGGTGCATCTGAAACTTGTTGCGCTGTGCTTGATGATGAAGTTCCAAGTCGTGTTAAAAACCTATCAGTATCATAAACAACAGAGCTACTCAAAGCAACAGAGCTTCCGCTATTTCTCTGGTCAATTACCATAGCGCCATTGATAATCAAATTCTTCCGCCCAGACGGTACGCTTCCAAGCTGGGCTATTTCACGGGCGTTACTCATTGGTTACTCTCCAAGCTGATTGGCGGCTAAATGTGCTTCATATGCGGCGATGATTTCAGGTGTGTGCAATGCTGAACAGATAGCCTGTACTTCTGCTGTTTCATTGCTGTAGTCCTGTCCTGCCGTAATAACATGACGGTGATAGCTACGGCTAATCTCTACACTATCGTCCATGATGCAGGTAGCAGTGCGAACCTGAACCGCTTTGAAGTCGCCTACGACTTCGATTTTATCTACTTTGATTTGTTTTTCTAATGCCATTTTCTTTCTCCTGTTTTATCGTGGCGGAATTGCCACCTGTCTGACCCAACTTCCAGTTGAGTTATGATGTTGTAACATATGTAAATGAAGCGAATAGAGAGCCAAGATTTCCTGTTGCTCCTGGGCCATAAAACCAAATATTAGTATTTGTTGATAAAATAGTTCCACCGCCATCAACTGAAATTGAGCCACTAGACCAAGCACCAGACCCTGAAGTTGATGGTGTAAATGGAAAATTTCCAACAGCAAAATATCCACCTAACGTGCTAAAAGAATTTGTCCCTGTTATTTCAATTGTTAATCTAACAACACGACCAATTTTTGTATAAGTACCGCTAAAAATACCAGTGGTAGAAAAATTAGATGTAGTTCCAAGAGCAGGCGTCCAAGTCCCCTCTTCATAATCGTCCAGCGCATTTGCAGTTGACGTGTCGCCGTTAAAGGTGATGCCGCCAGTTGATAGGATGCGGAGGCGCTCTGTGCCATTGCTAGAAAAAATTGTTTCTTTTGATCCTATATTCAAATCACGCCATGCTACCGCTGGAGAAAGCGCATAAATGTTAGAAACTAAATTTGTAGTATCAAATGAAACATAAGTCCCACTAACTCCAGTCGATAATAATGGTTCACCAGTTGCAACAATAGCACCATTAACAGACATTTTTTCAGTTGGCGAAGACGTACCAATTCCAACCCGATTATTCGTGCTATCGACAACCAGCGTATTCGTGTCAACCGTCAGGTCGCCATTAATTGTAATATCATTTGCAAATGTACCGCCGTTGGTAGCCGATACCATGTCAGCAGTAGTAAAGGATTTAAATGCAACCACATTTAATTCATCATTCGCAGATGCCCCAACTGCCAATACAATGCTAGTGCCATCGCTAGCTGTGTAGTCAGTCCCATCTTCAAGAACAATACCATTCAGCGTAACGATTAAGTTAGCTAATGTATAAGATAATGAATTCGAGTTATCGTCTGCGCCAGAGAATGTGGTCTGCCCAGAAGTTGCTGTATAGTTATAGTTTGTAAGAGATGCGCCACCAGCAGATGAAGCGGCAATCCAGTTGCCACCATCATAAACACGCATCTCATTCTCTGTGCTATTAAAGTATAAAGCACCAGCAACTAAAGCATCCCCATCATTATCTACTGTTGGGTCTGCTGTTTTGCTTCCAAGATAGCGGTCATCGAAGGTGTCATAAGAACTAGCCGCAGAAGCCGCAGAAGCGGCGGCCGCAATCTGAGAAGCAGAAGCCGCCGATGCACTGCTAGCCGCATTAGTCTCTGAAGTAGCGGCATTAGAAGCGCTAGTTGATGCGGCACTTGCACTTGTCGATGCGGCAGATGCGCTCGATGCCGCCGCAGATGCACTGCTAGCCGCATTGCTTTCGCTAGTAGCCGCATTGCTAGCAGAAGTAGCTGCATTTGTTTCCGAGGTAGCCGCATTAGAAGCGCTGTTAGAGGCGTTTGTAGCGGCCGTAGAGGCGGTCGAAGCACTTGAGGCGGCAGAGGTAGCAGAACTAGCCGCATTCGTCTCTGAGGTGCTTGCATTGGCTTCTGAGGTAGCGGCATTTGTCTCTGAGGTAGCCGCCGCACTAGCGCTAGATGCCGCATTGGTGGCGTTTGTTGCGGCATTTTGTACTGCTACAAGGTTATCAGTAATGTTTTGCATGTTGGTCGTTTGACCAGCCACAGTTGTTACATCGCTAGACACGCCAGCTACAGTCGTTACATTAGATGAGATAGATGCAACGGTTTGGATTGCATTAGTAGCGGTCGTGCCATCTTCGATGTCTGCAAGAGTGGCGATATCTGCTGTAACATCGGCAATACTCTGGACATCTGCAATCGTTGGGCCAACTTCAACGTCACCCGTAGTTGCATTAAACGCAAGAACAGTACCCTTCCGAGTATTCTTAGGGGCAAGAACCAGTGTGGAGGTTGTATCTGAGTCAGACAGACGCAAGCCGCGATTGGTTGAATCTTCCAGATCAGCCGCAATAGCAACAATTCTATCTAATTCGCGGTTAAGCGAGGCTACTTGGAACGGTCCAGTAGGGGGAAAGTCAGTCGTGCGCTCAAGAGCAATGTCCCGAGTGATAACTACAGTACTGCCACCGCTTGCGCCAGTTACGCTAATGGTTACAGTGCCAGTAGAACCGTCTCCACCGCTTACAGTGTAGTCTGTGGTGAGTGTTTTAAGCACATCATCCACATATACATTCAAGTCTGCGTCATCAAAAAACTCAAAAGGTACTGTAAAGCTAGTCTGAGTAACGCCTTCAGCTACGCTATAAGATACCCGTGGGGAGTTATCGCCAATTAAAATAGTCATCTTGCCACCTTTAACCTATTTATATCTGATTATTAGTCCCTTATCAATGAACTTGTATATGCCGCTACATCCCTACCAAATGGTAAAGATTTTAAAAGAGGTATTTGATATGAAAGATAAGCGGCGGCTTTTGTTTTTTTGCCTTCAAGCAAATCACTTGTGCCTGTATAAATAGAGTGCAACCAGCCTGGGACAGCTCCGCCAAGACCAATAAGCTCTGCCTCAGGTCCAGTTGGTTTATACTTTCCATAAATAAATTTATTATCAGGATCAACTTGACCAGTAGCCATTAGCATATGAAGCCCCATATAAGCTATGTCTCCATATAACCCCATAATGCCAGACTGGTTAAATGTTCTTTGTAGAATCTCTCCAAAGCTTTTGCTTTCAAACCACCAGTCATCCTTCTTTAATGTTAAAGCAAAATAACCCATTGCAAATAAAGTCATTGCTCCAACAAGTCTGTTTTCCCTTTGAGGGTCCATTAACCCCGTGGTAATTCGGTTTGTAGCGGCAAATGTCCAGTCATAAAATTGAAACGGCATGGTTAAAACACCGTGCTCAATTCGTGTGTATTTCCTATTAGCAGTAGATACTTGCTTATCTATTTCAAGATTTTTAAAAAAGGGCACATCTTTCATCCAAGGATACCAGCGAACAAATACCGAGCCTCTTGCAATTATTGGTTTATCAAATGCTGTTGCGTGCATAATTGTATTAGCAACACCAGTGTTTAATGCTGTAGAAAATTTTTCTTTAAGCTCTAAATCTTTTGGAGAATTACCCCAAGAGTCTAAATTAGCAAAAGATAATTCCTTTTCTTTGAAGGTTTGTTTTTCTGCTATATTTCTTGCATCCGACTCATCAATACCATAACGAGCAAGATATCTAACATCATCGTCCTTTGCTGAATTTTTATAAATTCGATAAATTTTTTCTAGTAAATCATCTTGTCTAACAACCGCTTCTACATTTTTAAATATATGAGTAATAGGTCCAAGGTTATTTCCTAATATTGGCGTATTGTAATAAAAATCAGTTGCCTTATCCATTACACGATCAACGCGATTAGGATTAAATCCTTGCACCTCTCCACTATAAAACCGTTCTCGTGCGCTAAGACCAGACAACTCTAAAGAACGGACAATTTTTTGTGATTCGGCTTTAGAATATTGAAACTGTTGTCTATATTCTTTACTCATCAATGGCCTTAAAACCTTGCCAAAACCATGTTCAAATACCATAGCGCCAATATCTGTAACAGAAGCAAGCCCAGCGCCATCAAGATAAGTCATCGAAGCAAATGTTTTTAAACTACGGACAATAGTTTGGTCCCATCTATCTACATTTCGTATATGTGTTTTAGTTATATACCTGTAGTCTTCAGTAAAATCGCGTCTATAATTTGCTATATCATCTTCTGAGTATGTTGGTTTTTTGCCAGCCTTTTCGTCTTTAAAGTTCTGCTCGCGCATACGAATTTCGCCATTATCAAGGACATCATCTAAAGTTTGGCGACCAAACTTTTCAGTCCATTCTAATTTAAATCCAACTTGGCGAGCGTAACTATTAATTACGTTACTGCCTGTATGAATAAAATCTTTAACTAAATACTCTGGAATATCTAATTGGCGCATCATTGTATGCTTACTGCCATAACCACCAAGAGATAGAGCTTCATCATACTCTTCGTTTACAATACGATCATAAGTACGAGCTGCAATTTCTTTTGGTGTAAGATTCTGCTCTACAATATCAAATTGTTTTGTTTCTTTATTCCAAACTTGAACATATTTTTTAGGATTTTTTCTAACCCAATCTTCAATGATTGAAATAAAATCATCTTTGCGTTCTTTTATTTTAACTTTATCGTAGTTAATTGGAAAATGAAAATCTTTTGTTTCAATTCCTTCTGCTAACAAAGCTTTATTGTAAGCTAAATCATCTTCGTTTCTTGCTATTCGCTCATTTAATTTATTAAGATACTCTGATTGTTTTTCTGTGATGCCTACTTTTTGTTTTTTTCCTTCAGACTGAGCAATAATGCTATCACGCACACGCATGTCATCGCTTATTTTAATCTCAAGATCAAAAATTGTTTCATTAACAGTTTTGTTACTGCGCCATAAATTTAAATGAGTGCCTTTTTTATTGTACCCTTGAAAATATTCATTAATTAAATTGAATGCAGTTTTTTCAAGATCAGTTGCATCTTGCATCCTTGCAACTGTCGCCCACTTTTCACTATTTTCAACATAACGATATAAAAGTTGATTAACAAATTCTTCTTGGGACATAGTGTCTTTGCCCCAACGTCTAATAAAATTTAAATCAGTGCCAAAAATATCTAATGGATTACCTTTTAAGACAGCTTGAGAATATAAATCACGAAGTCTATTTTGCAAAACCTGTGCTTTAGCTTCGTGAGTTGCCATTCTTTGCTCAATAGATTGATGTCCACGACCATACAAATTTCTTTCGTTAGCAAAAACTGCATGACCAGATAATAGCTGGTGGTCTTTTTTATTTAGCTCTGGCGTATTGCCATACTGGATTCTTTTTCCAGGGGTGCTAAGCATCCTAAAAAAGAAATTGTTTGTTCCAGCCGCCAAGTCTGGATTCCAACCTTTATCAGATTTTTCTTTTGCTAACTTGCTTATACGCAAATTAAAATCTTTTTCGTTTTCTCCAGCATTTCTTTTTGTTGTAGCAAAAAGTTTTTCTTTAATTATACGATAGTCTTGATAGTCAAGCCGTGTAATAAATTCATGGTCTTTAAAGCCATCATTAGTCCAGAATTTATTGTCGTATTCTATGTCTATTAATTTCTCATCAACGTGAATAGTGTTTGCCTCTTTGTCATACAGAACTGCCGCATTATTTGAAGTAACAGGTCTTTTTAAAAGTACATTCTCAGGAACTTCTTCACCATCAATTCGATTTAAGTAATTAATATTTGTGTCGCCGACTTCTTGTTTAAGAATATCACCCTTAACCATTAACTCTTCACGAGTTTTTTTAATTGCATTTTTTACTCTTGGGGTGCTGTTTATAACAAATGGTATTGCACCACCAAGAAGCCCACTAAATACAGTTGTTGTAAGTACGTTTGCCGCAGACTCTTGCATTGTTGCAACAGGGTCAAATGGCGCTCTAAGCATTTCACTAGCAACGCCAATAGCAAGGCCAGACTTAGCACCACTAACAATACCTTGACCAACGCTCATACCACCGCGAAGTAATGGCGTGCTTGCCTTCATAAAAGGAATAGGAAAAAGTATATTTAATGGATCAAGCACGTTTGCCATTAAAGCGCCGCCTGAGTACCAAGGTGTATCTTCTAATTCTTTCCTAGTATTAAGGCTATTTGATATTCTTTGTTTAATAAAGTCTGCATGGTTTTTGTTTTTTGCCCTAGATAGTTCTGACGCAAAATCTTCATAACCAGAAATATCTTCCCAAAATTTATAGTTAGGGTCTACTGGTTGATCTGCAAATTCAATCATTTCGTTAGTCTGAGAAACAATAGGCCCATAGTTATAGGCATACATATTCCGCATGTTTTCAACAAAGCCGCGCTCTCTTTTGTCGCCTACTAAGTTTGTTGCGAATTGATCTGTAATATTAACCATTAAAACATTCCCACCCCAGTTGGTGAAGTAACAATCGAACCAACGGCTTCATCAGCTAATTCTGTGTCACGTTTTATTTTTCTAGCTTCTGCTTCTGTTATATTCATTCTCTGTGCAAGTTGATTAATTTCAAAGTTTCTGCGTTGTAAAATACTTTGAGCTTTAACAGCTTCGCTTGTAATAATTACAGGCTGTCCATTTTGATTAAGAACATTGTTGTTTTTGTAATCTACAAGATACCAACGAGCGCTATTAAGACTGTTTCTTGAGTCTGATCTTAAAAATAAATTTTCCCCCATAGTTAAATAGTTTGTTCCTACAGGAGCGCCATCAATAAGAAAACTGCCTTGGCTTTTAATAACGTCTGTTAGATGCCCTTCAAACTTTGCTAACTCTATATCGTCAGCATAAAATGCGTTTGGCATTAAAAATTGTCTTTGTTTTGCATTCTCTGGTTGCCAAGCATAGTCATAACTTTGATAATACATATCATATATTTTATCTAAAATATCTTCCGTTGAAGAAAGAGAATGATTTTGTAATAACCGAGCGCCAACATTTCCCATAAGTTTATTAAAGGAAGGACTGTATAATCCTTCAGAATTTAAATATTTTTCCATCATTGTAGATGGTCTGGTTGTTTCCCAATTATCATTATCTACTTTATCTCCAACGACTTGTCGCCAATCCATATTTGTTTCAGATGTACGAAGAGTTTTTGATAAGGATAACAAAGCACCTTCATTACCCATTGCAATTTGATTTCCTTTGAACGCCAACAACCATGCAATACTATCGTCGCTTAAACCTTTACCCTTTCCTTTAATAGAACCATCTGGAGCAATAATAGATTGATAAGCTAAAGCAGAAATATTATTTATTACTTGCGGACCTATTGTTTCGATATCTATATTGCCATTAGCAATGTTATCAATAACTGTCACCATTGACGTTGGAAATGCGCTAACACCACTTAACAAATCTTGAAGTTCTTGAGAGTTTGCATTGTTGCTTATACTTACAACATCAACCCCAATACCAGCATTAGCCAAAACTCGATCGGTTAATTGTTGAGACTTTTTACCTGTTCCGCCAGCCGCACTTAATAAGTTTTGTTGAGTTGTGATATCGTTTTCAATATCTGCAAGTTTATTAGCTGTGGTCGTTAAGCCAGCAACAAAAGCGTTTCTGTCTTGCGGAGTTAGTATTCCAGACATAACGTCATCAATATTTGGAACAAGCCCTCGTACTTTATCGGTTATATTTCCAGTATCGATAGCTAGAACAATTTGTTTTTGCGTTGTTGAGTCATAACCAGAAATAGATGAAAATAGTTTTGCTTCAGCAATAGCCCTTCTAGCTTTAGAGTACTCTTCTTGAGCACCGCTGGCTGTATAGTTACCTATTTGTATTGCATCTATTTGACCAAGGTTTTCTGGGTCAGCGCTAGGTATAAACTTAGAATACAAAATCTGTTCTAAATTTGCAGCATTTGGGTCTCCGCTTTTATAAGCGGCAATTACATTAGCTAACTGGGTGTTATGTGAATTTTGATAAGCAATAAAAGCTTCGTTTTCAGAACGCTCAATACTTTTTATTTTTAAAGCTCTAAAATGATCTCCGCTAAGAATAGAAGATGAAGCTTCAAAGTTTGAAACTATTTCATTACTTGCACCAGATTTTCTCATTGCGTCAGCAGTTGCCGCCGCACGCTCGCTTGCTAGTTTAAGAAAACTTTCTGGGTCATTTGTATTTGCTCGTATATCAAGCAACTGTCTTCTAAAAGCTTCTTGATTAGCAATATCGTATCTTTTATTTAAAATGTTGTTTACTTGACTTTCCGTCTTCATACTCACAGAAGAAGGAAGATTGACATACTCAATCTCACCAGCTTCATTCTGAATCTTTACAGTACTTGCCCAATCCGTATATTTTTTTAATTCATAATTTTGTTGTACATTTATAGCCGCGCTCATAATTTGATTTGACGCAGACATTACAGAATTAGAGTACGCCTGAGTTGTTCTGGCAATAGCTTGAGCATTTTCAGCAATGCCAGTATTGGTTCTGGCAACACCAATAGGCTTGTTAATATAAGATTGTTTATTTGGTGATCTAATTTCTGCCATAATACACCTAAATCATAGAAGCAAACAAAGACGCGGCAGTTCCATAAGTACTTGCTCTGGACTGACTCCGCATTAATTTAGCCTGAGCATCGGCAGATATTCTATCCATAATAGCTTTATTTGTTAAGTCTGCGGATTCTCTGCTAACTTTTGCGATTTCCATTTTTTGTTGTAACTCAGCTCTACTTAATTCTTTTGCCGTGTTTTCCATTTGTCGTTTTTGAATAGCTTGTACGCTTCTATCGTCGCGTCCCATATAAGAAGCCATTGCTTGTGTAGTATCGCTAATGTCCTTAAAAGAACGAATAATCTCATTATGTACTTGCAACCCCTGAAGTCGAATAGCTGGTATTAAAGCCTCAACTCTTTTAGCTTGCCTAGCTGTTTCAATAGAAGATGCAATACCTGTTCTTTGAACAGCGCCAGCCGCGGCTTCACCAGCCCTAGCTTGATATATTCCACTAACACCAGCAAGCGCACCTAAACCAATTAAATCCCAACGAGCCATTACACTATTACCTCTATAGACATCCCATTAATCTGCAAGTCAAACGGCACAGACTGAGAGATTGTAACTGTTGCATCCCTGCTATACCCAAGCAACCTAAACTCTTTACGCCCATTAAACTTCTCCCGCGCAAGAGAGAAGTCATCGTTTACTGAACGAATAACCATATCTTTATTATTTACTGATACAGACAAAGCATCAACTAGGTCAAGAGTAACCATTGATATATGCCTTGGGTCGCCCGTCATAAAGCCACTGGGAAGCTGTCCGTCTATTGGTAGGGTAGTAAGCTCCAGATCAAACTGATAGCCTATATAAGCCTGTGTGACTTCTTTAACAGCAGATACATCAACCTCTCCGCCAGACACAGTGTACTCACCAAGATAGTCTGTACCGCTAACAACCTTAACAACAGCGCCATCAGCAAAGTCAGCAGACACATTGAACACACCAGCAACACCAGTGTAGTCATCACAGAAGTCCATTGGCATTTCAATAAGCACTTCCTCTAGGAAGAAAGCATCTGTACCACTTCCATCATCTCTTACAGTCACAAAGAACAAGCGCTGGTCAATGACAGCTACGCTATGAAACTTGCCATCCGTAGTCCACTCAGACCATCCAGCCTTTCGCTCGGTGCGCAACGAATAGAACGTGCTAACTGTTCCGTCTGGATTAATAAAAAAGATATAGGATTCTGGCCGATTAAAGCCACCCTGTACTACAGCAGACTGAATAGGATTTTTAACCAAGTGAGATGCAGTAACGGCAATGTTGCTAGTATTGTAAGCAAGCTCGGCATCGTTATACAAATATGCACCAACCATTTTTCCGTTTGCTTGCAAGTAAACAGTAGCACCATCGAACGGCTGTGGGCGCATATAGCCACACCCATATGGAGTTTGGCGCTTTACCTGTGCGTTAGACGGAGTAATAGGACGCTCGGTCAAAGCAGGGACAAATGACTCTGAGGTATTCGCAAACACTTGCAAGTCACGATTAGATACCAGATGCCGCACTTGACTAAACGCACCAAAGCCACCGCTTAGCTCGATGCTGTCATTGTCTGCACCAGAACCAACGTCAAAGTTAAAGTACTCACCAGATGCAGATGCCCAAAGATAATCAGGCTGTGCAGGAGTACCACCAAACCACAAGCGGTTTTCGTGAAATGTTACCGCCGACGGATACCCACGAACTTCCGAAAAGCTTTGTTCAAACCATTCCAACGTCGACGCAGTTGACGCAATACGGGGCGCACCTCCGCCAATTTCTGTTTGGCTTGCTGTACTGCCAGCAGTAAATTCGTATGTATTTTCGTCAATAATCTCTGCAATCGTTCTAGTGCCGTTAATTTGGTTTGCACTAAGTCCACCAACACCATCGGCACGATCAATAGTAATACTAGCACCACTTGATAAGCCGTGATGAGGATGCGTAGTGATAACTCTGGAACTTCCTGCAACCGTTTGTAAAGCATCAAACCCAAGTTGCTGTCTGATAACTCCGTAAACATTCGCCGTAACTTGCGTAGGACTTGTATAAGCTGTGATTTCACAATGAGCCTCATGTATTAAAACAAATGTACCAACGTGATTAGCAGTAAAATAATTTGCCGATGTAGTTAATGTAACACCACTCCCACTAATCGCTGAAGGAGTAATTGTCGTACCTTGCACATGAAACATATGGTACGGCTGTTGAAGCTTTGTTCCGTCAGCAGATGTATCAAACTCATAAGTGCTAACTTCAAATGTTGTCAGTCCAGTACGAACAATCGTGCGAGGCATAAAGTTAGGGTGACAAACAAAGGTAAAGTCAGCCTGAGTTGTGTAAGTAAATTGCTCAAGATAAGCAGTCGTCCAAGGTAGTGTAGCTGAATCTACATCCTGCGTAATTGTTTGGATAAGAGATACAGCTTCAGTAATAGGGTCAATAAAAAATATTTCTAATTTTTCATTAGAGAAAGCAAATATATATTGTTCGTCATCAGAGAATACAAATGGCTCGATACGAACCTCAATGCGGTTAGCCCCAACAGTGTGACCAAACTTATATATCTTGCTAGTACCAGCGCGTTTTTTAATGCCGCCCTCACCCAAGATAAGAAAGTTAGTTACCTTCTTAGCGGCGGCTTTATACAAGTCAGTATCAACCCTAGACGTAAAAGCAGGGCTAAGCTCACCAAACTCGAAGCTGTTTACA
>Ga0070746_10000614_pt1 | contig 21381 bp, 20 predicted proteins | sample VirMetDEL_Mar_21_FD_77016 | JGI IMG/M metagenome (GOLD analysis project Ga0070746, IMG submission 77016) | Aqueous microbial communities from the Delaware River and Bay under freshwater to marine salinity gradient to study organic matter... | ecosystem: Environmental > Aquatic > Marine >...
AGAGTTGGCCTCAGAATATCCGTGGTTCAACGATCTTGATGATGTCAGAAAAGATGCTATGATTGACATCAGTTTTAACCTCGGAGCTACGCGTTTGCGTGGTTTTCGACGCGCATTGGCTGCAATGGAAGCAGCTAAATACAAAGAAGCCAGCACTGAATTTTTAGATAGTAAATGGGCCAAACAAACGGGTGGCCGTGCTTTGGAGCTAGCAGATATGATTGCCAGTGGCGAATATGCGCTATGAGGTTAGAAAATGCCGTTACAAAAACTACAATTTAGACCCGGAATCAATAAAGAAGCTACGTCTTACTCTAACGAAGGGGGCTGGTCTAATTCAGACAAGGTTCGTTTCCACTACGGGTATCCCGAAAAGATAGGCGGTTGGGTTAGACAATCTAATTATAGTTTTTTGCAGCCTTGCCGGTCTTTGCACACCTACGGGACTTTGGACGGCTCTATTCTCGTTTCAGTAGGCACACGATATAAGTTTTATATAAACGAAGGGGGCTTTTACTACGACATCACGCCTGTTCGTGCTACCACTTCCGCAGGAGACGTGACATTTGCCGCGGTTAACGGTTCTTATACTATTACTGCAACGGATAATTTACACGGCGCTGCGACTGGCGATTTTGTCACTTTTAGTGGTGCCGCTACTCTTGGCGGTCAAATTACAGCTACCGTTCTTAATCAAGAGTATCAAATAAACGTAGTAAACGAAAACACCTACACTTTTACCGCCAGGACGGCCGGTACAAGTATCACAAGCATTACCGAAAATGGCGTTCTTAATCCTACGCCAGTCACGGCCGACGGATCAGACACCGGTAATGGAGGTGCTTCCGTGGTTGGTGTCTATCAAATAAACTCGGGCCTTGGAGTTGCTGTAACGGGCACTGGTTGGGGTTCAAGCACATGGGGCCGCGGTACGTGGGGTTCTGCTGCAACCAGCACTGTAACTAACTCTTTACGTCTGTGGGGCGTAGATAACTTCGGTGAGGATCTGTTGTTTAACGTTCGTGACGGGGGCATTTATTACTGGGACACCAGTGCCGACGACTTGACTACGGACCGCGCTACAGCGCTTTATCAACTACCTGGTGCAGACGCTACAACCCCGACTATAGCCAAGCAGGTTTTGGTTAGCGACAGGGACAGGCACGTTATTGCTTTTGGATGTGATTCCGAAAACAACATTGGCGTCCAGGACCCTTTATTGATTCGATTCTCGGACCAAGAATCCTTAACTACCTGGACTACCTCCGTAACAAACACGGCGGGAGACCTGCGTGTAGGTTCGGGATCTGAGATTATTACGGCAGTCGAGACACGTAATCAAGTTCTAGTGTTTACCGACATATCGTTGCATGGTATGCAATACCTAGGTCCTCCTTTTACTTTTGGTATTGCTCAGATCGCAGAAAACATTACTATTGCCGGTCCTAATGCTGTTACAGCGGTGGACGATAAGGTATTTTGGATGGGCATAGGCGATTTTTACGCCTATACGGGACAAACGCAAAAGGTTCCTTGCGCGGTTCGTTCTTACATTTTTGATAACTTTAATACGGGACAAGCCTCTCTTGTTACGTGTGCGCTAAACTCGACCTTTTCAGAAGTCTGGTGGTTTTACCCCTCCCTTAGCTCTAATGAAAACGACAGCTACGTTATTTATAACTATTTGGACAACACCTGGGCCGTGGGCAGCATGGTCCGTACTGCGTGGAATGATCGAGGGCTTCAAACGTACCCAATTGCGGCTTCTACTGACGGTTACTTGTACCTGCATGAAAATGGTCAGAATGACGGCAGCACCAACCCGGTTAGTCCAATTACAAGTTTTATCGAAAGCAGTCAACTCAGCATCGGAGAAGGCAATAACTTTGTTTTCTTGAGTCGATTGATTCCAGATTTAACGTTTGAAGACTCCATATCGGACGCTCCGAGCGTAGATTTTACATTGCAAGCAAGAAACTTTCCTGGTGGTGCTTATTTACAGACCAAAGATTCTGAAGTAACGCAATCGGCCACCACTCCTGTAGAGCTATTTACCGAACAAGCGTTCGTTCGATTACGGGGGCGTTCTTTTGCCGTAAAGGTAGAGTCGGATACGACTGATACGCAGTGGCGTCTGGGTACTCCTAGGGTAGATATTCGGCCAGACGGGAGAAGGTAGTGTCCTCAAGACAACTTACTCGTGTTTACTTTCCAAACCCGCCTGCCGATTATCAGCAGGACACTATTGCAACTATTCAGGAAGCGTATGAGACTTTGATTCGTCAGATTCAGAACCCAGGCGATATCAGAGCAACAGACATAACGCTGACAAACCTGCAAAGCGGGTCAGATCAAGGCTTAGAGCCGGGGGCCGTGTACGAAAAAGAAGGTTTTTTAAAAATAGCTCTAGCAAACGAGCCGAACGCTTTAGGCGTATCAGGCTCTGGTGTGTTAGGTTCTGTCTCAGTGGTAATTACATAACCTCTGAGATAACATGTTATATGACTTTCCTACGTTAAAGGAAGGAGAAGATTACCAATGGAAGAGTTGTTAAGAAAATTTCTTGCAAAAACCTTGAATACAGCCGTTCAGGCGGGTGTCGCGTCTTTGGTTACGGACGTTGATTTTGAGGACGCCTTTAAAGCTCAGGCGGCTCTTAATGTGGCCGGAAGTGTCTTGGGCGGTACTTCTCCTTTTGACTTATTTAAGCCCAAGCAACCTGCGGCACAGCCCACGGGTCAGCAAGTTACCTCGGCCCCCCTAGATCCCGCAGCACAAGGCCTGCAAGATCGTCTAATGAAAGCCGTTCAGACTCAAGGGGAACGACGAGGCCTTCTTCCCGCAGGCTCTGCAAAAGAGTCCTCGGTGGGCTTTTCCAGTCCCTTTTCGCAACAAAACGCAGCACAGTTGGGAAAATCTGCATTAACCCCTATACAACCGGCGGATACCCGCGGCATCTTGGAATCGCTGGGCGATGTGGTTAGCGGAGACGGTGGTCGGGGAAACGCTCTTAAACAGTTGTTTATGCCGGACCCGGAGGGCAAGCCCGATCCTTTCCGGAAATACGCCCCGGGACTCCTTGGTTTAATTGCGGCAGGCTATGCAGGTGGTGCCTTTGACCCGGTTGAGCAGCAGCAAGTGCAGCAGTATGGTGGCCTTACTGGAGGCAAGTTGCTTCGTCAAAATCCAGGTGGTTACCGCATAGGCATCCCATCTATAGCCCGAGGATACGCTGGGGGAGGCGATATAGACCCTTCTACTTTTCCACGTCGCACAGGTGGCATTTCTGGTCCAGGTACAGGTACTTCGGACGATATTCCTGCCATGCTTTCAGACGGTGAGTTTGTGATGACTGCAAAAGCGGTTGAGGGTATGGGTAACGGTAGTCGAGAACAAGGCATACGTAACATGTATCAAATGATGAACGGCTTAGAATCGAGGATGGCGTAACCATGGTCACTACTACCGAATCCATAGTAAGAGAAGACCCGTATACCGAGGCTTATAAAAGAGGCCTGTTCGAATCTGTTTTTGATTTAGTTAATCAACAAATGGGTTTTGAGCGCAAAGACACCGGGAGAGTGGACGAAGCGGGCAATCCCATATATGAATCTAAGCAAATAACTGATCCGGTAACCGGGCAACCGGTAGGTCCCGCCTACGCGCCACCATATCAAGTGGCGGGCTTTACGCCGGAGCAAAGACAAGCTCGATCTTTGTTGCAAGAAAACCTTGGTGGGTTTATGCCCTATATCCAAGGCGGCCTGGGCAGCATTCAACGTGGCGGGGGCTTGTACGAACAAGCCGCAGCGCTTGCCGGAGAAACTAGGGAAGACCCGTATTTGTTCCAAGAAGCCGGTTCCAGGTCTATCGAAGGCGGTATGGACGCCTTTGCTCCAGGGACACTTGATGACCCCAGTTCCGGTATTAGCGCTTTTTTTAACCCTTACGAAGATCAAGTTGTCGGTCAGGTACAGGAAGATTTTGACAGGGCGAGGCGCATGGAAGAGGCGATTCAAGCTCGACAGGCCGTTGGATCTGGAGCTTTTGGAGGTTCACGGGCCGCGGTTACGGAACAAGAGGCCTTGCGTAATATAGACCGCGAAGAATTAAACGCTTTGGCTAAAATGCGTCAGACCGGTTACGCGGGGGCGCTAGAAGCAGCGGGAAATGCTTTTGAAAACCAACAACGCCGAGCACTAACCGGTGGCAGTTACTTGGGCAATTTAGGCAGCACCTTTGGTCAATTGGGACAGCGAGACGTAGAGCTTTTGGGTAATTTAGGCACTAACTTTTCAAACATAGGGACTACGGAAGCGGGTCTAGGATCGACTGCCACCAATCTTATGCGCGGCGATGTTTCAGCGCTATCTGGTTTTGGTGGTCAAGGGCAAATTCAAGAGCAAAACATCTTAGATGCCATACGAAACACTAACCTTGAGAGGCAGCAGTTCCCGTTCCAACAACTTGGTTACCTCAGCGACGTACTAAACCGCGTGCCTGCTAATCAAAGCACAATGTCAACGAGTACGCCCCCTCAACAGAGCGGTCTTGGACAAGCAATTGGATACGGTATTGCCGGATTAGGCGCTCTTGCGGGCGTAGGATAGGACTATTATGAATTTATATAAACGACCTCTTTTTATGCAGCAAGGCGGCATGGCCCGCGTACCAATGCCCACGCCTCCCGCGGCAATGCGTCCCGCCGCAGCGCCTCAAGGTGCTATGCCCCCGATGCGTCCTGCGACGGCTCCAATGGGTCCAATGGGTCTTCCTAGAGCACCGGCTGCGGCTCCTGCTGCACGGCCCACGGATCAGGCTGCGGGTATCGCTTCTATGGTTTCAGACAAAGCCAAAGCGGATCTTGCTCAGGCACAAGGCCCTGAGCAAATAATTAACGCTTTCCGTGGCAATCAAAAGCCTCTCGAAGCGCGGTACGAAGAGCTTGCTCAGTACGTCGGTCCACAAGATGCCACGGCCACGCCTATCAGCGTGTTAACAATGGTGCAGCCTTCTTTGATGATGACGGCAAAGGGTGCCTCAGAAAGTGGCATAGGCGAACTCATGGCGGGCATAGCAGGCAGGGTTCCTATGGAAAGCGCTCCTGGAGCTCCTAACCGAATGGGTCAGGGCCTGGGCAACATCATGATGTCACGCCAGGCACCTCAACCGGCGGGAATGGCGCAAGGCGGTGTCGTGGGAAAGTTCGCTGAGGGCGGCAGCTCTCTTAAGGACTACTACGACGAAGACCTAGCCACGTTCCAAGAAATCATGGCTCCCACTCAAGCGGACCGTGACGCCTCTAAGCGTCAGTTGTTCTTTGACATCGCGCAGCGCGGCCTAGCTATGGCTGGCGGTGCAGGTGGCTCGGGCAACGTCGCCTCGCAGTTAGCTAACGTATTCCAAACGCTCCCTGGCACCTACGCGGCACAACAAGCTGAACTACGTAAAGGTGAGCAAGGTGCACGCAACGCGGCCCTACAGTCTGCTGCGGGCAGGGTAGGCGCGGATCGTGAGCAAGAGGCTAAGATAGCGGCAAAGCGCGCTGAAATGGAAGAGGAGTATCGTCTCAAAGGTCTAGAGATGAATCAAAAATTCATCTACGACATGACCGTAGAGGAAGCAAAAGCTAGAAACAATGGTTTACAATTTGAGGGCGTTATCGCCGTTGATTTTAAGGGTAACCCTATAAGCGATGGCGGAATCTTTAACATGAGAGATCCTAAAGATGTTCTACGCATGCGAGCGTTTCAAGGAGGTCGTCAAGATATAACGTTTGCTAAGCTACCTGACTTGAGTGACCTAGTTCCAGACGTCACTGTGCCTGAACTAACCCCTTCGCAGCTTGAGGGTGTGTTTACGGATCGAGGTTTGCTAGAGAAACTTTCTTCTGGAAATGCAACGCCACAAGAACTCACTCGTTTGAACGCAGCGATCGCTGTTAAGACTAGTCCTAAAACAGTGGGAACAGGGGATTACGGTCCTGGCGGTATAGAAATTATGCGCCAAGTTGCCGGTGAACGTCTGCCGGAAGAGTGGAACAACGCGATACAAACAGCAATAGCAGCGGGCGTTAACGTACAGTTGCCTGATTACTTAGGTCAGCCTCAGCCGGGTGCGGGAGAGCAGGGAGTTAATCCTTTGTTTGCCGATTACGATGCGCAAGTAGGAACAGGACAGCCTTTGTCTTTGACTGAAATACAAAATGCAGCGTTACCGGACCTTAGCGATCAGCCCAGCGGTATAGAAAGCGCCGTGATGGAGTACCCCATTGAGAAAGTGTTCGGCACGTGGGCGTCGCTTGATCGGACTTGGAACACTTATGGTCCGGCTGTTTTGGGCCTTCTTGGACCACAAGCCGCCGCGGCAGCAGCCCCGGAGCAAACCGAAGCAAACGCTGAGCAAGGTTTGGAAGCTTTCCATACGTTGGTTGTCGAATCCATGCTGGCGGCAAGACCGGGCCGTGCTTCTAACGAGTCTCGTGAAGTCTTAAGAAACTTATTGCCTAACATAAACCAAGCCCGATCCAACAGAGCAGACGCTTTAGGCAAGTACCAAGCTTTAGAAGGTGAGATGACGACAGACCTAAGAAGAGTTGAAGGTTTTCTTCAGCAGCCTCTTAGCCAAGCTGATCGACAAAAATATGACTTCATTCGAAGAGAGTTGACTGACCGTTTAGGCGAGCTAAGCACAATCGTAACTCAGCTCAGAGGTTCTACTCCGGGAAGCGAAGGAACACCGTCTTCTTCTTTTGATGATATTTTCCGGGAAACAACTCGAGTTCCTTACGCACCAGGTAGGTAAAGCTCATGGCTGAAAACACATTACCTCTTTTTATTGAAGAGCAACCTGCCACGGTAAATGACGACGTCGCAGTTCAGCAGCAGATGAACGCACTCGCAATACCCGAAACAGATTCCACGCCTGTAATGCGTTCGGTGGTCCAAGACTACAACAAAGTAGACATGGACATCGACAGGATCCGCGGATTCGGTCTTGAAACGCCAGAGATAGCTCGGTATCTCGTCGAGAACTTGTACAAGTATCAGGACGAAAAAGGCGAGTACCAAAGTCTTCCTGCCGGTTATTACGACAGACTCCGGGAATCAGGCATCCCTGACACGGACATTTTGTCTACCTTTGCTAACGTACGCGACGTTTCTCCAATGCAGCAGTATATGGAGCGGGCCGCGGTGAACTACACGCCTGCTGGCGGAATGATAACGGGTGCAACGTTGGGCTCTCCTCTTGGTTTACCCGGCGTTATTGGCGGTGGTTTGACAGGTCTGTTTTTTGGCGACGCTTACCGCAGGATGATGGCTCCCGAGCTAGATTTGCCTTACGCAGATAAGTCGGGCTTGGCCGTGGCAGGAGAAATCACAGGCGGTAGTGTACCCGGTTTATCTCTGCCTTGGTTGGCGGCGGATTCAACCATTAGCCTTGGTTCTAACTTTATTGGAAACAACCTACGCAACATGCCTTTCTCAAAACCCATAAGTGAAGGGCTAGCTCGTGGCGAAAGAATGGTTACCGAAGGCTTCGAAGCCGCCCGAAACAATCCTTTAGGTTATTTAATTACTGAAGGACGAGACATTGCTACCGCGGGTGCAGTAGGCGCTGCAACAGAGGAAATGGCTCGGGGTGATCGAGGTGCTGTAAATGCAACGGCTGATCTTATAGCAGAAACAGGTGCTGTACTTGCAGACCCCGTAGGGCGAACTGGACGACTCATTTCAAACAAAGTCCCTGTTATCAGAAACATGCTTGAAGGTTTGTCTCCAGATCGCAGGGCGCTTGCTGCGGGTCAACGACTTCGTAAGATTTTGGAGGAAGCGGGAGAAAATCCTGATGAAATCATCCCTCGGCTGTTGGCTGGGACGGAAGGTTATGAAGGCAATGATTACACCGCACTCTTAGATGAAGCTGGGATAGATTTTGAAAACAGAACGGCGGCGCTTCAAACCGGCGTCCCTGTCCTGTACTTATTAGAAAGCTTAGGCCTTGAGTCTGCTCGAAAAAGAGCCGGTCAAACGCTTGAGTCTGCTCCGGACCCTGAAATACGAGACAGACAGCAGCGTGCTATGCGCAATTTTAACCAGTTCCTTGCAGACCTTGTTGAAATGGATACGCCAGAGTCGTTAGGTTTGTTTGCTGATCTACGCGATCAGAACTACCGGGCTCTGATGAATAATCGCGTAACAGAGGCTTTCGACCGCTATCAAAATGCCGTAAACAAAGCGCTTGAGGGCGGTGAAACGTTAGACACGCAGCGTGTTCTGTTTAACACGTTCTTTGGTGAGGACGGTAACGGGGGTGTCTTTGGCGATATTCAACGTCAAGGTAACGTGCTTAAAAACCTGATACCTCGAGACATAGAAGTTCCAGTCGGTGCATTACAAATTCCTGATACCGAAGGGGCCGTTTCGGGGGAAGGTTTGGTTGACGTGTTCAATCGTATCGGCGAACAGATGAGTATCCGCGGCCAACGGCCCAGACTTAGCTATGGTCGCGACTTAGTTAGTTTAGATCGAGTCTTAAAAGAATTCGATGCGTACGTTAATCCTGAGAAATACGCTGAGACGGCGGACTTACCTACCTTAACCGGGGAGCAGCTAGAGCTTCCAGGTACGACGGTAGTCATGCCGGAAGCAGAAGATTTTGATGATACGGTTAATACCGGAGAGCTTTTAAATTTCTTGGATGCGATAGATCAGTCCAAGAGACAAGCTTTGCGCTCAGGTAATCAGCCTTTGCTAGAGCTTTTATCCGACATCGAAAACGGAGCTAAGAATACTCTGGCTCAAGTTAGCGAGCACCGAAACGTGACCACACGTGGCGGTCAGTTCGCTCGTTACTTCGACAACTACTTAGCGTTCCGAGATGAAGCTAATAACGTGTTCTCGAATGCCTTCCTTGGCGAAATGCGCACAAGGGTGCCTCCAGAACTGTCGGGCTCTGTTTTGTTTAAAGGCATGGGAAATCCCACTATGCTGCGTCTGCAACAATTGGACGATGCGGCTAATTTCCTCTTGGAATATAACCAAAGGAATTTAGGCACACTGCAAGCATCTAATGAACTAGCCGAAGCCTCAAACATAATAGATGCGGCTCAGGCCGTAGAAATGAATGAAGCGTTTAACCCTGCCGATTTCCGCAATGCTCAGGAGCGTGTTTTACGTGGAATTCTTAACGAACCACGGTACTTTCGTCGCGTTCCGAAGCGAGATGCAAACGGCGAGCTTATGATGATTCCGGATCCTAACGATCCGACTAAACAAATACCTAGCGAAACAATCGAGCAGACAGAGGCGTTTAATACGTTCTTGCAAGATCCTACTACTCAAAAAATCCTGGAAAATTACTTCCCGGCATTGAAGACGGATTTAGAGGACGTAGCAAAAACTCGAACGTTGTTTGAAACTTTGCAAAACGAAGAAAGCTTGCTTAATGAAAGCATAAAAAACGCCGATGCCTTTACGGCGTTATTTCAAGGTGTTTACGACAACCCTATCAAAGTGGTTCAAGACATAATAGCAAGCCCCAATACACGGGCCCTGACTCGTGAAAACCCTGTTCGAGACTTAACTAAAATAGCTCGAACCGTAGCTGCTTCCGACGACCCGGATGTGGTACAAGGACTTCTTGACACCATAATTAACCATGGCTACGTGTATGCGGGAGGCTCCGCGGCCATTGACCCACGGACCGGGGTTCAGCCTTTTAACGTAGAAAAGTTCAAGCAATACTTGTTTGACCCTATCGTCCCAGGTCGCCGCACCTCCGTGGCGGACATTTTGTCCCAGACGGGTATCTTAGAAGAGGGCGATGCGCATCTCGCTAAGATTACTCAAATTTTGACTGAGATGGACAAGCTTCAAAAATCACTGAGTCCTGCGCGCTCAGAAGAGCTTGGCACTATTTTACCGGCAGAACTTCAAAATCAAATTACTCAGCGCATTACAGAAGCCGGTGTCGGGGCGGTTGGTGCGGGTATCGCGGCTAACTTCTATGGCCTTCTTGCTCGAGCAGGAATCGTGGGCGGAGCAGGATCACTAATTACCTCAGCGTTGGGTGCTAACCTAGCCCGGGAAATAATCACACGTAATCCAAGTATCTTGGCCAATCAACTCATGACTGAGATGATTAAGAAACCTAAGATCATGGCGGAAATACTCGAGCTGGCTCGTGACTACAAGCCTGGGCAGAAACTGCCTACAGACAAGCTGCGTCGTATGTACACGTTCCTACTAGGCGGCGGTCTTGTTCCGGCAGCCATGAGCTTCCAAGAGTTTGGCGGTAACTACTACGGTCGTACCATGCCGGAAGAAAGACAAGCTCAGCGCGAAGAAGCAGGGGTCGCGCCTATGGTACAGCAAAGGACGAACCCACGTCGGGTACAACCAACTCCTGTACCTCCGCCGGAGCCTACGACACCAGCACCAGCACCTAGCCCTACACCACCTCCAGTGGCACAAGCCCCACGGCCCGCGGCTCCCGCTCCCGCCCCAGCAAACCCGAACCAGAGAGCACGCTACGCGGCCCTGTATCCTTTCGATACGGCAAGCGACATCATTCGCACGCAAGGCATCGGTTCTCTGAGGGGCTAACGCAGCCAGTCCTTTACGTCCTCACCAAGCACTGTCGAAGCAAGGTTTATTTTGTTTCGCAGAGCCGTGAGGATGGTCTCGTCTATTGTCCCCGGAGAAATAAGATCAACGTAAGTCACGGATTTGGTCTGACCAATTCGATGTGCACGGTCCTCCGATTGCAACCGTATCTCTAAATCGTAGCTATTTGAGTAGTAAATCATCGTATGCGCAGCGGTCAGAGTAATGCCGTAACCACCTGTACGAGGCTGTCCTACAAAGAATCTTAGCGATGATTCTGGGTCTTGGAAACGGTCTACGATGGCCTGGCGGTCATCTTGAGCGGTATCCCCGTAGTAAGACGCAACCGAGTCCTCTCCGTAAATCTTAGTCAGTTCGCTTTCTATCTTCAGAATGTCGTGCGTCCAGGTGGCCCAGATAATAATCTTCCCTGACGATTCCTCGACCACGTTTAACAGCTCACTGAGCCGGTTGTTGGGCAGGTCTTGTATCTCGCCCTCGTCAGGTTGCAGGAAGCCACAAGTTATCTGCTGTAGCCGCATAATTTGAGTCAGCACGCTTGCGGTGGTGGCCAGGTCCCCGGACTCTAACTGCGCTAGGGCCAGCTCTTTCATTTCGCTATATACTTTCTTTTGTTGCGGAGTCAAAGAAACATCACGCTTGGTGTAGACCTTATCCGGCAGATCTAAGCATTCGCTTTTCAACACTCGGACAGAAAAACCGTCAATCTTTTGACTCAATTCGTCCAGTTTCCGGTAGCCCACGATGTGCTGGAAGCTACGGTGCCCCATGTTTCTTCTCTGGATTACAGCGTAGCGCCCCTGAAATGCATAGAAACTCTTAAATCCTAAAGCTTTTGAGTCCAAAAAGGCGCACTGAGCATAAAGGTCCATAGGCGATTTAGTGATGGGACTACCGGTAAGAATGCGACGGTATTTTGACACCCCGGTAAGCTCCAGGACTGTTTTGGTACGCTGAGCCTTGCGGTTCTTTATAGTCGTAGACTCGTCAATCAGTGTCATATTGTCCGGATTACGTTCTAGGAAGCGCTTGGCACTGGCCGCGCCTTTCTCTGTACTAAGCGCCTCGATGTTCATTACCAAGATATGGAGCGCCTTAGAATCACCTCTGATTGCCACTTCTTTTATTTCTTCTGTATACTTCTTAGTCCAGTTTGGCTGCCATCTAACGATCTTGTACTTTATATTGTCGGGCAAATGTGTAGGGAACTCTCCCTTGACCCAGTTGTCAAAGACTCCTTTAGGGGCTAGAACTAGCGCAGTATCTATCTCTCCTTTAAGATATAACGCGCCGATCGTATCGATAGCAATTTTACTTTTGCCGGTTCCCATTTCTGCAAATAAGGCATAAAAAGTTTTCTTCCAAGAATTAGACCAGATCTCTTCTTGATGGTCGTAAGGCTTAGTCTTAAATTTATAATTATTCATAGTATCCCCTTGCATATCTAATATTATACGAATATAGTGTGTCCCTCAAGTGCTAAACAATGCACTTTAACCACGAGGAAAAGACCTATGCAAAACTTGTTCGAAGAGATGGAGACAGATCAAGCTGATGTTTCCGCGTTAGACTCTATAAATACCGAAGGCTTGCAAACTGTTGCGGAAATGGCTCGTGCCGTAGCTGCACAGGAAAGCTTAGTTGTACAGTTGGATGACCGGTTGAAAGAAGAGAAGAGAAAGCTTCTTAAACTGACCGACGAGGACCTGCCTGCCCTGCTCCACGAAATCGGATTAACTAAATTCGAGCTTGAAGATGGAAGCAAGGTCGAACTCAAACCTACTTATGGTGCGCACATCAAGGTCGATAATCGACCTCAGGCTTTTTCCTGGCTGCGCGATAATGGTTTTGACGACATCATTAAGAACACGGTTTCGTGCGTATTTGGCCGCGGCGAAGACTCACAAGCTGAGCAGTTCTTGAAGGTGGCTGCTGATCAAGGCGTTCACGCTGATCAAAAACAGGAGGTTCACCCTTCTACACTCAAAGCGTTTGTAAAAGAACGCGTAGAAACCGGGGACGAGTTTCCTATGGACTTATTCGGGGCCTACGTTGGCCAACGTGCAAATATTAAAAAGGGTAAATAATCATGACTAAAGAAATAGCAGGAAAGAAATCAGCAGAAATTATCCCGTTTGATTCAACTATGTTCGAACAGGACCAAGGCCAAGGCCTTGAGAACTTAGGGCAAGAAGATCTTGCTTTGCCTTTTCTCAAAGTATTGAGCCGCCAGGACCCTACTCTAGATGATTTAGACGACGCCAAAGCTGGAGACATATATAACACCGTCACTGGTGACATCTTTAAAGGTAAAGAGGGGTGTCGGGTGGTTCCCTGCGTGTATCAGCGACGATACATCGAGTGGGCACCGCGTGGCACAGGCTCTGGCGCACCCATAAATATTTTTACTCCTGACGAGCAACGTCCTAAGACTGAGCGCAGTGCTGACGATAACCGTGAGTACGTAGTCGGTGGTAACGGTTCGTACCTCGAGGAGACCCACCAGCACTTCGTTATGATTATTAACCAAGACGGTACACAGCAAACCGCGCTGATTACCATGAAGTCTACTCAGATGAAGAAGTCTCGTAAATGGAACTCCATGATCCAGTCTCGTGTGATGAACGGTACGAATGGCGCGTTTACTCCGCCACGTTTCTCGCACATCTATCATCTCAAGACTGTCTCGGAAGAAAACAGCAAGGGCTCTTGGCATGGATGGGAGATCTCGTTGGAAGGTCCTATTGAGGACGCTAACTTGTATAAAAGTGCAAAAACCTTTGCTCAGTCAATCATGAAAGGCGAAGTCAAAGTCAAGCATGAGTCTGAAGAAACAAACAGTAGTGATATTCCGTGGTAACTAGGGGGCGCTATGCGCCCCCTTCCCCGAGATAATAAAATATGGAACACGCAAAAAGATTTGCGGGGATATTTGACGGCCTAAAACTAGCTTACGGTACTTATCGTATTGACCGGGCGGCTTCAAACGGGAAGCAACAAGGGAAAGCTGGTGTAGTTAAAAACCCTAGGACGCAGGAGACGTGGGAAGGACACCTCTCTGGCAAGGGTGATGCTATAGGTATCATTCCGATCAACGAAGACAACAATTGCAAATGGGGCTGTATCGACGTTGATCAATACCCGCTAGACCATAAAGAATTGATTGATAGAATCCGCAAGATGAAACTGCCGATGGTTGTCTGTCGCAGCAAGTCGGGCGGCGCGCATTGTTTCTTGTTTACTTCTGACTGGATCTCTGCGAAACAGATGCAGGAAACGTTGAAGCATGCTGCTGCGGCCCTAGGTTACGGCGGATGCGAGACTTTTCCGAAACAAATCAAGCTGTGTTTAGAACGTGGTGATGTCGGCAACTTTTTAAATATGCCTTATTACGATTCTGAAGACGGCTTGCGTTATGCTGTAAAGGACGACGGTCAATCGGCAACGTTAGAAGAATTTTTTGAGCTGTATGAACAGTACGTTCAAACGCCAGAGCAAGTCTCTGCGCTGACTATTGAAGACCAAACCGACTCTAATATTATTGTAAAGGACGGCCCTCCGTGTCTTCAGACACTATGTTCTCAAACCATAAGTGAGGGAGGTCGTAACAACGGCTTGTTTAACATTGGCGTCTATTTACGGAAAGCATATCCAGACAGTTGGGAGTCAGAGATTTTAGTTTATAACGCTAAATACCTGAACCCTCCGTTGCCTCTTAACGAGGTCAACCTTGTAGCGAAACAGCTTCAAAAAAAGGAGTACGCTTACAAGTGCAAAGACGCCCCGATCTGTGATTATTGTAATGCCGACGTGTGTAGAACACGGAAGTTCGGTATTGACGCAGCAGTGTCGGGTGCGACTATCGCAAACCTACGCAAATACAACTCGACTCCGCCTGTTTGGTTCATGGATGTAAACGGTCAGCCTTTAGAGCTAGACACCGATGCCTTAATGAATCAGATGGCTTTCCAGCGGGCGTGCGTAGAGCAGTTAAACTTTATGCCAAAATCGTCACCTAAGCCTTCGTGGGAAGGAAAAATCAATCATCTATTAACCGAGATGTCCGATACCGATGGCTCCATTGTCGAAGTATCTCAGGACGCTAGTATCTCCGGTCAGTTTTACGATTTGTTGGAAGAGTTCTGTAACGACATGCAGAAAGCGGAAAACAAAGAAGAAATACTGTTAAGACGTCCGTACACGGATGAAGATGAGAACCGCACATACTTTAGGCTTAAGGACTTTACTGCGTACTTACATAAGAATCGTTTCTTTGATTTTAAGTCTCACAAGATTGCTCAGCGACTACGCGATATAGATGGTAGTGCAACGTCGATTAAAATCAACGGCAAAGCCACGCGCGTATGGACTATTCCGGCATTTCAAAGTTACTCGACGTCCGTTAAGACGCCGAACCTCGAGACTAAACAAAGTGAGGCACCTTTTTAGTGTTTAGGATATTTGGTCCTCCAGGAACAGGTAAGACTACCAAGCTCTTAAACATGGTAGATCAGGCGCTATCAAATGGGGTAAACCCTCAGGAGATAGCGTTTCTTGCTTTTACTCGTAAAGCCGCTGCTGAAGCTAAAGAGCGCGCTGCTGAGCGTTTTAACCTTAACCAAGACACAGATTTGTTTTACTTCCGGACGCTTCACAGCCTGACGTACAAACTGCTTAACTTAAAAGAGAAGGACCTAATGCAAGCCGCTCATTTTAAAGAGCTTAGCGAACGTATAGGGTTTCAACTCAACAAAATCAAACAGGTAGAAGTAGAAGACGGAAAGTCAGGGATAACGGAACATCCTATCTTGTCGATTATAAACTTAGCACGTCTCAAAAAAACCGATCTTAGAGCTGAATATAACTTAAGCAACATACACAGCACGTGGGAAGAAGTGCTGTACGTATCCGAGTGCTACGCCACGTACAAGTCGGCCAACCGATTAGTAGATTACACAGACATGCTTCGCTTGTTTGTAGAAAACTCAGATCGGGTGTGCCCTACGTTCAAACTTGCGTTCTTAGACGAATCACAAGACCTTTCACCGTTACAATGGGACATAGCTCATGCCATCGATAAAAAATCCGAAAGAATGTACTGTGCAGGTGACGACGATCAAGCCATCTACCGCTGGGCTGGGGCAGACGTCGATCACTTCATTAACCTCCCAGGAGGAAGCGAAGTTCTCAGTCAAAGCTACCGGGTCCCTCGGTCAGTCCACAGTCTTGCTGAGCGGATCGTCAGCCGTATCCATCACCGTTTCCCCAAGCAGTACAATCCCAAAGAAGAACAAGGGTCTGTCCAAAGAATCTACGACATCCGAGGAGTAGACATGTCCGAAGGGTCGTGGCTTGTGATGGCTCAAGCCAACTATATGCTCACGGAGTTAGCCTATGAGCTTAAGTCTATGGGTTATTTGTTTGAGCGTAATGGCTCACGGAGCATATCTAATAGCTTATCTACTGCGGTAAACAGTTGGGAACGCGTCCGTAACGGCGGTTTAATCCACGTGGAGTCTGCTCAGATAATTTATAAATACATGTCTAGCAACGGTGCCCGAATAAAACGCGGTAAGAAAAGAATAGTGGGTAAGGACGATGCCTTGCTTTCTTTTGAAATGCTTGTGGAAAATCATGGTTTGTTAGTTTCTAAAGATATGCCGTGGTTTGAAGCTCTCGATAAGATACCGGACAACGACCGGATATATATCACAGCTCTTTTGCGTAGAGGTGAGAAGTTTAACGCAGTGCCTCGTATTAAACTGTCCACGATTCACGGAACTAAAGGGGGCGAAGCACAGAACGTTGTTATCTTTACGGACCTAACAAATGCCGCACAAAACAATCCGGGAGATGATTTGCATCGCGTATTTTACGTAGGCGTGACTCGCGCCATGGAAAACCTCTTCATTGTTGAACCCCAAGATTTCTCTCGAGCTTATAATTTATGAAAAAACAAGATATAGACCCATTGTATTACAGCACCTGCCAAAAGTGCGGTAATGGTAAAGCGACTGCCGTCGTGAACGTGAAAGAAAACAAAAGACTTGGATGGTACTGCGCTGAGTGTCAAAACTTTTCTGAAGCTATTTTTAGAGAAACCACCTGGAGAAATGATAGTGGCAAATAACAAACTACAGATGGCTATGTTTCCTCCAAAATCAGACTGGCTTCCACCGGAGCATCCGTTCCCTGACGCGGTCCTGGAAGCAAAAGAAATAGCCATAGATGTCGAAACACGCGACTCGGACCTTAAGACCTTTGGTCCGGGTTGGCCTACCAAAAACGGTGAAGTCGTGGGCTACGCTATAGCGGTCCCAGGGTGGAAAGGCTACTTCCCGGTTAATCATCTTGGCGGCGGCAATATGGACGCACGGCAAATAAACAAATGGCTTAAGAAAGTGTTTGAAGCGCCAGGCGATAAGATTATGCACAACGCTCAATACGACCTCGGGTGGATACGTGCTATGGGTTTTGAGGTTAAAGGCCGAGTCATCGATACCATGTTGACCGCTGCGCTGCTGGACGAAAACCGATTCAGCTATAGTCTTAACGCACTTTGCTACGATTACTTGGGAAAAACAAAGTCGGAGCAAACACTTACTGCGGCGGCCGTTGAGTTCGGCGTCGATCCTAAGGGGGAGATGTGGCGGTTGCCCGCTATGTATGTGGGTCCTTACGCGGAAGTAGATGCTGAGATCACGCTCGAGCTCTGGGGACACTTTCAGAACCTGTTGAATAAAGAAGAACTTTGGGACATTTGGAATCTTGAGACAGACCTGCTTCCGTGTCTGGTTGAGATGACGGAGAAAGGCATACGCTTTGACGTAGACCAAGCGGAACGCACAAAGCAGCACCTTCTAAAAGAGGAAAAGCAAGTCCGCAAGCATATCAAACATATTGCAGGATGTGACGTGGAAATCTGGGCGGGAGCATCAATAGCTAAAGCGTTTGACAAAGTTGGGATTACATACCCTCGAACGGAAAAAGGCGCTCCAAGCTTTACTAAGACTTTCCTCAGTGAGCATCCTCACGAACTTGCACAGTCTATAGTTAGGGCGCGTAACTTAAATAAAACCCAGGGCAGCTTCATCGACGGGTTAATTAAGCACGTAGCGCGCGACGGTAGGATACACAGTCATATCAATCAAGTGCGTTCTGATCAAGGCGGCACAGTCTCTGGCCGCATTTCGATGAACAACCCGAACATGCAACAAATCCCGGCGCGTGACCCTGAAATAGGTCCCCTTATCAGAAAGCTGTTTTTACCCGAAGAAGGGGAGAAGTGGGCTGCAATAGATTTCTCGCAGCAGGAACCACGGATCTTGACTCATTACGCCAAGGTTTTTGGTGATTACCGAAATCTCAATATGCCCGGTGTCGAGGAGTTTGTGCGGGCCTATAACGAAAACCCTGACATGGACTTCCATACGATGGTTGCTGAGATGGCGGATATCCCTCGTAAACAGGCAAAGGTAATTAACTTAGCCATGATGTACGGCATGGGGGCACAGAAACTTGCAGGACAACTAGACATCCCTCTAGAGGACGCTAAGGCCCTTGTTAAGAAGTATCACAAGCGCGTACCGTTTGTTAAAGGACTTACCCAGGGCATACAGCGTCACTTAGAAGATCCGCGCTCACCGGGCTCTGTGCGAAGCATAAAGGGGCGTAAGTGCCGGTTTGATTTATGGGAGCCGGACAGTTTTGAAATGAACAAAGCGTTGCCTTACGAAGAAGCAGCCGCGGCCTACGGACCAACGACAAGACTTAAGCGTGCTTACACCTATAAGGCGCTGAACCGGTTAATTCAGGCAAGCGCCGCGGACATGACAAAGCAGGCCATGGTTGACTGCTACAAGAGCGGTAAGACCCCCATGCTGCAAGTCCATGACGAGCTGGCGTTCAGTGTTACAGATGCGGCAGAGGCTAAAAGTTTATCTAACATTATGACTAAGGCGGTGGAGTTAGTCGTTCCTAGTAAATGTGACATAGAAATGGGCGAAAACTGGGGAGAATATGTTGAAATTGCTGAGTAGTATTATATAATCTCATACAATAAAGTTTAGGAGACTGTCTTGGATACTAACAAATGGAAATCGGTGCTTCTTCCTCGTGAAGTGTACGATCAACTGTACATCGTATCGAAAGTAGAGGGGCGAACCTTAAGCGGACAGCTTCGTTTAATTTTCGATTCCTGGGTTAACGAAAACCTAAGTCAAAAAGATCGTGTTTATTTGCTTGAAGAAATAGAAAAGAAGCGTCTTCAGGAAGGACGACCGCGTCCTGAGTTTACGCTTTGAAAATAACGATTCAGCTAGATGAGCAGGACATTGAGGAGATATTAATTTTTCTTGAGGAATATCCTGAACTTTTGCAAAAACTTAGTGAATCGTATCGTCTTCGTTATTCCAGTCCATCCAAAGTAGATACAGATTAATTGGGTCTAAAGACTTTTCGCAATCTGCGCAAATTGTAAGTTCTACTTTTGGCATCATGTCGGGGTCTCCCTGTATTGTCTCTACATAAGCCTGAAACTTTTTTTCACATTTTGGGCAAATAAATAATTTTGCTTCATCATCAGTCGTTAACTCGTCTGTTTCTGTAAAGCCAATCTCTAAGGGTATCAATGGGGATGTCATATTGTTGGGCTATCCACTTAACAGAGCGCTTTTCAATGTTTCTAGCATAGCGGACGGCTTCTACTATTTCAAAAGGATATTTGGTAGCGTGATGCGCTTTCATTTCTTTCCCTTACCGTTTGTAAAGCACAGATAATATAGGAAAAAAATGTGCGTGACAACTTGATCTAAGTACTTGTAACATATTTAATGTGCATTCATATAAAAGGAACAACTTATGACCGACGCAAAACACCTTTTAAATCAAGCGTTTAGCGAAAAAGAACTAATAGAATGGAAAAATTTGAATACTAAAACCTGGAATAAAGATATAAGAGCTGTTGCAGATTTAATGAAAGAGCACTTTGAAGACCCCGAAGCTCTTCTTACGCATTTAGTAAAACACGTGCAAAATGCCCGAAAGGAAGGTTACCCTAAGGATAATTTTCATTAGTTTGTTGACAAAAAAATATAAACGTTCTAGCTTGTAGGTGTTGTACCTCCCTGAGAAGTGATTATACCCGTGGTTGAGCCATCTCCCGCGGGGTTTTTTTTGACTACAATTTACCTTCCTTTACTAATGCTATTCGGTTAGCTTCTTGCGCAGCGGCTATGTCTTTTTTATTTTGCCCAGTGTACGGAACCGCCAATCTTTCTTTGATAAGGAGTTTCGTAATAGCTCCTTTTCCCGTCTTGAACTCGCCCAGAAATCTTCCAAACTTTCCTTTCTCTTTTGTTGTGAGAGCATATGTTCTTCCCACGACGAGAGCTTTTTGAACGTATTCTTTTGCGAGGAGTCCATGAGCTTTCTCCTTCTTATTTCTTGTGCGACATTCGGGAGTATCGCAACCGTGAAGACGAATACGCTCATTACGACGCCAAGTATCAAACCCAAGATCAATGTCCACATCGACTGTATCCCCATCCACGATTTTTATAATGGTTGCTTTGTATTCGTACATTAATAAACCCTCCAGAGCATATAGCCCCCATTTCGCTGCTTACGCGTCGTGGCAAGCATGTTGTTGCGGCTGAACAGCATTTGTGCCGCCTTGGCGTCGTTTAAGGTTTCTACAATGACAGATTGTCCTTTTTTCATCTTGAGCAATGGCGCGTATTTAGATTCTGCGCCTGGTTTGCGTTCTGGGACGGGTATATTGTCAAAAAATTTAAATTCCATGTTTTTTTCCTGTCAAAAATTGTTTAAGCTTTACTGTAGTTTTTCTCCTTTATTCACATTAACACAACATAGAATCGCATACAATGGGCTACCCGCAAAAAATATCTTACCCCGACAAACAACAAAAAAAAATGCGAAGTAAAGAAATTGAAGGGCACGTGCAGGAATTTTTAAACAAAGGCGGAGTTATTAAAAAACTCCTACCCGAAGAATCGGCACTACTCGAGAAAAAGCACCCAAAGTCAAAAAAATTATTTAAAGAACAAATGGCTTCCAACCTTCCGGGTCAACTCCATCTCTGAGGACCAATCAGGAAAAACCGCGTCCGTGTGGTAATGCGTGGCCCCACCCACTACGTCAAGAGTAGTCGAAAGACCCGCAACACGAACCGCTTTCACCCAGGCGCGATCTTCAAATACCCTTTCAGGCTTACCGTCACAGTAAAATGAAAATTGGCACTTGTGGCGCACAGGTAAACCCGAAGACCACGGGCCCTACTTCACGACCAAGCAGGCATCACTCGGGTACCGCGGATCACGGACACGGTTTAATACCACGTTGCCCACGGCCCACTGGCCGATAGAACTTTCTCCACGCGCCTCGAAGTAGATTGCGAGGGCTATACACATAAGTTGTTCCATGGAATCGTAGGCTACTATAAAACCGGTTTATATATATAGGAAATAAAATAGAAAATAAAAAAAAGTATAAAAATAGCCGTAACCGGTGTAACCGTGTAACCGAAGGCCTGGAAGCCCCGCCAAACGTGGGTTTGAGCGGTTACGGTAAGGTTACGGTGGTTACACAAGGTAGCTTAGGGTCAATATCCGTTATATACGAATTATTTTGTTTTTTTTTTTTTTTAATTTTTTCTCTATATTTTAAAGAAAGTTTTTTGGTAAGATTTGTTCACATGAAAAAATAAATTTTAGCTAAACCCAAATATAAAGAT
>Ga0070746_10000616_pt1 | contig 21330 bp, 35 predicted proteins | sample VirMetDEL_Mar_21_FD_77016 | JGI IMG/M metagenome (GOLD analysis project Ga0070746, IMG submission 77016) | Aqueous microbial communities from the Delaware River and Bay under freshwater to marine salinity gradient to study organic matter... | ecosystem: Environmental > Aquatic > Marine >...
AATATTACTCCGTGTATTACTGCGTTAAATGCTAGTGTCATAGCTATTATTAAACCTATAATTAGTAACAGTGATTCTCCTTCACCCATCATGTGCTCCTATATCTAATGTATCCATTGCGTAGTCTACTGGCTTTATATGTTGTTCTATTAAATGAAAATGACGAGGATACATATGTAAACTCTGAGCTTGCCATATAATACCTCCAACTTCTAGTTCTAAGTCACCAGCTAGTCGTTCTAATACTTTAAACTGCCAATAATAGTCATTAATATACCCAAATACAACATCATTCGAGCGCATCTGTACTACAGCGTGAAGTATGTCTGACTTGTTGTAATATGTTACAGCATTTGTACACACGAAGTCATCCTTACCATGCTCTCTGTGTCTCTGATGCATGTCTGGGTTTAAGTATATCATAGTTGCTCTACGAGAATCAGGATTTTTCTTTAATTCTCTATAAGCATTCTCATACTGGCTGCCGTTTAGAGCTGAATGGATCAAGAAACCATAGTTCGAGTTAACACTACCTTTAGTATTAGCAACATGTTCCCAAATGGCTGGCACTTTCCCATAAATATCTCTCAGCTTGTCGGTGTTACAAACCATACTATTATACCAATGTACCTCAGCCTGCTGATACTTAGCATTGGGTTTACCAAATATACTTTCTTCATCGGTTATAAAGCTTGCACCTAGTATTTCTAGGTTACCATCTTCTTCAAAGTCTTGGTCTTTAAATTTCTCTATAAATCTTTCTCTGATATGTTTAACTTGTGTTAACATCCTCTTCCTTCCATACGGTTACGATTGCGGTATTCCATTTGAGTTTTTCTTTTTCAGCTTCTTCTCTACTGGTAAAAAGCTTTATAGGACTATTGGCAGTCCATGGATTTCCTTCTCTTACATACTCATATCCTTCATCAATGAAAGGCTCAATCATTATAGCCCATTGAGTTCCTTTAGGCACTTTAACTTTATGCTCCATTGTAAGGTAACTCCTCTATGTCGGGCGTAAACCTATCATTGTTTATTCCCTGATCTTTCTTAACATCAAGACAATTTTCAGTATGTCGGTTTAGCCATACAATAGCTCTTGCAGAATAATTAATCAGGTCTTTAAGACAATCTTCTGCTGTATCAAAGTTAACATTACCTTGTTGTTCCATTACAGATCTAAAACGTAGTACTTTAGTTGTCAGCATAGTATCAAATGATTTCCATCCATGAGGATAATAATCATCATCACATACTGAACCACCTTGGTAGTCTTTACCTTTCTTTACCATCAAATCTATGCATTCTTCTAGAGCTTTTATTGCGTCATACAAATACGTTTCTTTTGTCAATGTAATGTCTCCTTTATATCTTTTTCGGTTTGAATACTAGTCGTATGTATTTCATTTAGTAATGTTTTAATACTATCCCAGTTCATTTCTTGAACACGGTATAATTGTATTGCGATGGCGAGCATACAGCCCGCCACCACAAATGGATCATGTTCTTCTACGAGTAGATCAGTAACAAGAGTTTGAACACGAGTATGTATAGGTTCTATATGATTTTTCATACTGCGGTAATCTCCTCTATGTCGGATCTGTAGTTCTCAATCAGATACTTACATACTTTGTCCCATGTATTGTACGTTTCGGCTTCAACGTCTGCTGCCACTCCATCGAAATCCTCATCATCACAGCATATTTGGAAATTACTATCCCATTCTACGCTACCATAGCACCAGATCTCTCCGCCATCAGGCTTTACATATACAAATTTATCGTTCTCTTGTGTTGTTGAATTATCTACACTCATAACATTCTCCATTGTAAACTCGTCTGATCGCCACATCAGATAAACCCTAAAGTGTCTTACCACTCATCTCACTATCGGTGCTACGAAGGCGTTGTACTGGGCGAGTATTCCTTTATCCTAATATATCGGCTATATACCATACGACGTAGCCTAACGCTACGCCGCCGGCAAAACTGTATAATACTAATTCAAGCATTATGCGCCTCTATGACTTTCATATGGAACATGAATGTCATTTACATATACATCATAATGCGTTGCTTTATCTAGAGGCAAATAGCAATCGTAAGCTCTTGGGTGTTTACCATCTACTTTTGCCCATGCTGCTCTAGGGCCACGACCCATAAGCCTAACTCTCATCTTGGTTCCCCAGCCTCTTTCGCTGTTCATAAGCTTTACATTTGCTTTTAAAGCTTTTACGGCTGGATCATTCCTATGAGTGACAGTAAACTTATAACCACTCATTGGGAATCTTTCTTTAGTTACTCTATGTAATGCAGTTGTTGATTTCTTCATGCTACTTCCTCTTCTCTTTTGTTGTTCATCCATTCCTGTAAACAGGCAACGGCATCTTTCTTTTCTAAATTAAAATCATCTACTAAATAAGTACAAGCTCCGAACATATTCATTTCGCCACTAGCTCGAAGTTCATCAAGAAACTTAAAACACTCTTTCTTGTATGTTTTGGTAAGGTTTCTAGGCATGGTTCCTCCACATTGGTGATGTGTCTATTTTCTTTTGGTCTTCTTCACTCAGGTCTTGATATTTTACATACTTAGCTACTGGTAAATCTACTAGGCTAAATAATCCGCCTAGTCTGCCAAATTCATCAACAGGATAAGTCATTGATTTATAAGGAATTTTTATCTTTTCTTCACTCATCTTCATCTCCATGATAAACTTTAATCAATTCATTAAGATACCATTTGGCTTTTCCAAGATCGTCTTGAGCACGACCTTTGTGTTTGAATCGCCAAATATACTTGATAATGTTGCCTTGTAAATAACCGTCATAACCATCTTCACCACAGGCTGCTTTGATTGCTTCAATACATTCAATATCACCTTGACGATAATGAGGTGGATTGGTGACGGTAGCTTTAATTAGTTTCTTACTCACTGACATTGAAATCTATCCCTTCTTCGCTGAAAACAGTTTCTACTTCTTCTTCAGCAACTTTATTGATTTCATCCATGACGTCTTCAATATATTTATCATCGAATCCTTTCTTTTCTAATATTTCTATTATGCCTGTTTTAGTACCTTCAAAAGCGCTTATTGCTTGTTCTGAAATAAACTCTTTTATTTTAGTACAACAGTCATGGATATGCTCGGTAACATTTGCTATATCGTCGCCAAGCTGCCTATGCACTGACGATTCTCCTTGATGTTCGATCTGCTTGATCGCCTGACGGATCAAACCAAAGCACTGCTTGTAGGCTTTTGAAGCTTCTACGTTGTTATTTTTGTCAGCTTCAGCCATAAGTTGGTCGATGGTACTAGTAGCTTTCCCGAAGGCTACACGTACCGATGGAAAATACAACACATCACTAGTCATTTCATTTTGCCTTTTATTGTTATGTCGGTAACGCTTTTAAAAACGCCATCGGCGTCAGTAAGTTCTGACACCGATAGCAATGATTACAAACATAAAACATATAATTAAAACTGGTACAAATTCGTACATGAATACTCCTGATACTGGAATCTTAGAATGCTATTTCACCTTCTTCTGCAGGAGCAGTCTCAATAGCTTCGAAACCAGCGTTAGGTGTATACTCGACAAGATTAACAACTTGAACTGCAGTAAGAGACGTTGCAACGCCTTTTCTGCCAGGAGCTTCATATTCGTACTGCCATAGATTAACATTTACTTTAGAACCGTTACCGATATTATTAGCATCGATCGGCTGAAGCTTGCCATCTACGACTTTTACAGGTGCATTTGGATTGCCATCTGCTTTTATACCTTTTCGCTTGAGATTAACGAAATGAGTATTTTCGTCATTCTTGTCTTGTTTTACGTTGAGGCCAAGATCGTTAAGTTCTTTGATCTTGCCTTTATCGCTAGTCGCAATAACCATTTCCCACTGCTTCGAACCGAATGGGTTTACAGGCGCATCAGTACCAGAGATACGACAAAATTTGGCTTCAACATCTTTTATAATTATAGAACGAGGATAAGTACTGTCTGTCATTTAAGACTCCCTTGGGTTAAATTAAGTTAAATAGTATATAGTTTGCAAGTAAATTTGACCAAAAATTTAGCTTGCAAAATATGGTTAGTTTAATGGTACTCAAGAACTAGATAAAGGATAATTCTCACTTACATACTGATCGACTAAGAGGTTATCAGAGACTATCTTAATTATCTCGTCAACGCCTAAGGCAATGTTATACTTAGCGAGAACATACGTAAAAATATCTTGATGATCCATGTCATACACTCCTTGGTTTAAGATATTTATTATGAGGAATAATTTTAAATTTTGCCAAAAAATTTAGAAATTATAAGAAGTTACAATACGGTACACGGTAGCACTTTAAAAAAGCGTGGCACCCTTTCGAGTGCCACTAGTTTGCCAACATGGTCGTTCTAGTTATACAGATCCTTGGCATGTGGATGCGACAAAGGTACTGACTTTACAGCAATGTCAAGTACGTTTGGCTTATCCATGATGATCTGTACATATTCGTCTTGATCTTCTGAATTGTCAAATGTCTTTTTCACAGTTTGTACGCCATACTGCGAGTCAAAAGAATATTCAACAGTATACATTCTATTTGTCATTTGTATTCTCCCATGGTTTTGCTGCACTACGAGTGTTATCACCGTTTTCATTGATACGATCTATAAGGCGAGTATCATCAGTATTAAACAATGCTTCTTTTACCTTTTCGAATAAAGGTTTCTGAACATGCATAATATGTAATACATTAGCATCAATACGACAACTTGCAAGCACTTTATTAAGAACATCAAGCTTTATTGGAAATACAACCTCATCATCTGGACTATTGGTTATGTCTTGCAAATGTACAGATAACGGGTGATTGTACATGAGGTTTCCTGTCAATGGATCTATGACAGCAAGCTCATATATGTCAGGCGCACGATGAGACTCTTGAATTATCGACAAATAATACGGATAAGTCGCATCTTCAAAATTGAGACTACAGCGATCGATATAAGAACTATCGGTCACTTGCGTACGCGTGAAAGTTAAGTCAACAACATCAGTCTTGACTATAACATGAGTGATTTTATCAGTCATCAGTTTCTCCTTCAAAATTAGCATCAAATATCACATTAGTGGGATCACTATTCGCTTTAGTGAGCTCTCGATCGTGATCCCGATACACTTTACTTTGAGCTCTATTTCTCTCATAAGCTTCTTCGATATGAGCAATACCAAGTGTCAAGTTATTTTCAACACCTACACCTTCACCGAAGCTACGACTGACAGTAACAACATTACCATGGCGTAATATCCACGAGTTGTCATGGTTGTCATTAGTCTTTTCATATAGACTTCGATTGAGTGGCACTGAATTACAGTTATCAATATGACCGTGACCGAACTGCTTATCGTATTGTATTGCAGTTTCATTGAGGTACATAAAGCCTCCGTGATATGGATCCATGTATCGTTTATAGATACAATGACACACATCTTTTGGATTGTTATTACGCTCGAAAGCAGCTTTGAAGACTTTATGACAATGACTACAACGAGTATCGACTAATGGACTGTCGCATTCTCTATTGAAGTGACGAGCGATATCTAGACGATTCTCAATAGGCACTTCAACGAATACGTAGTCGGTTGCATGATCAATACCTAGTAGCACTTTCTCTGAATGCGATACTAGGGTTTCAATCGCTTTATCAACGACTGTTTTCTTTGGTTGCATAGCTGATCCTTTCATTTAACTATGTTGGCTATTAATATTACTTACAAGGTAATATTAAAGAGATTATTTTTAAATTATGACAAGGAATTTAGAAAATAATATTATGCAGGCAGCATTGTGGGAGCTCGATATTGGTCGGGAATCACCCAAAAGGCATAGTAATCTATCCTATACGGGTATATGTCTAACCACCCCGGCCCCTCTTCTCTCTAATAGGAGACACTTCGGTACGTCGGAGCACAACGCGGTCCCGCTTTTAAAAACAAGGACTCCCTTTCGGGAGCCCTTGCTGCACCTAAATTAGTCAAGAACCTCGAAGCCGTCAGTCTTTTTAGCTTCTTCTTTCTTGTCTTCATCAGACTCTATGTCTAGATGCTCATCCTTTTCTTCTTCTATTTCAGATGATAACTCATCCAAGAAGTTGTCGAGGTTGTTCTTGCTTTTCTTGCCTTTCAGCAATTCAGCTAGAGCATCTTTGACTTTACCTTTGGCAGGCACGAATCCGTTGAAGGAATCCATGTCATTTGGCATGATACCTTCGATGTCCAAGTCTTTCACACAAGCCTTGTTCGAATGGTTATGTATGTCAGAGATACGACTCCATGTTCTGGTGTCGATGATCTGGAACTGGATAACCAATCTACCTGATCGCCATGCATCGTAGAACTTGCTGTTAGCAAATGCAAAATACATGAACCTCAAGGCATGCATCGGGTTCTTGAAGAAGTTACTAGCTCGATCAAGACCTTCGATCTTGTGGAACTTCTTAGACACCTTGTTATCGGCTGCCATAGGCGTTACTTTATATTTGTCGGCCATGTTGGACCTCCTATATGTTGGCTACAACTACGTGTAGCAGGTTGATCATACAATGTTGTAACATACATCATATGATATATTATATAGATTATTTTTAAAATCCCTAAGGATTTTAGAAAATAATAATATGCACTAGCAGATGAAGGTAGCCGTAAAGGCCACAGCGGTGGCCGACAACGGTGGTCTCCCTTTTAAAAACAAAGGCACCCATTAAGAGTGCCTTTGCCAACCTTGAAATTAATCAAGTATATCTTCCAAAGAATCGGAAGAGGTTTCAACCTTCTTTTCAGAGGTTTTATCCTTCTTCTTCTTCTTTGGAGAAGAATCGAGTTCCGCTTGCAAGATCTCGATTGCAGCAACGATTGCTTTCTTCTTACCTGTAAGGCAAGCGAAAAGCACAACTGCAAAAGCCTTGCGTTTCATTACGAAACCATCATGACCTTTTGGGTCATTTGACATGATTCCGCCGAAAGGCTCGTTAGCCACTACATGGTGACGATCCTTAAGAAAGTCAGCGTAGTAGGTTAACGTTGCAGACGAAGACTGCTTGAACAGCTTCTTCGATGCAAGCAACGAGTAAACAACTCTTGCAAGTTGATACACGTTCTTTGTTGTATTTCGAGCCATGTTGGACTCCTTTCTGCGCTATTGCGCTTTGTGCAGTTACAACAACTGCGGTTAATACACGACGGATTAGTAATTAATCACATCGAGTTATATATAATAAAGTATAAGAATATAAGTTATTATATATTATATAGATTATTTTTAAATTATTAGAGAGTAAGTTAATGAAGAGAGAGTAAGTTAAGGAAATAATTTAGAAAATAAGATACGAGATATAGATTTAAAAATATTATTAATGGAATAAATAATATTTTTTAGATATAAAAAGAAGGGGGGTATAAAAATATAAGGGGGTGTATATATATAGGCGTATTTTTTTAAGTTTATTTAAAGAAGTGTCCCCTAGTAGAGATAACAATTGGTTAAATTTTAACCAGGAGGTATAATGATTCTCTACAATGATCCCTGCGATGATGTAGGTATTAGTGTTAGTGATTGGATAAAAAGGATTAATAATGAACAAAAAACATTTAAAGCAGGATTTGATAGTACTAGGCGTGATAGCGGTAATCATCTTGCTAGCTATTGGGGTTCATTATGGACAATAAACAAAAACTTGCCATCATTAAAGAAGCACGAAGAAGAAAACTCTTATCAAGATACGAAACCGACTTTGAAAGATTCGCAAAGGATCAAGTCAAAATAATAACAAAAGATGCTGCTAAGGGGTTTACTCCATTCTTATTTAATGATGCACAAAAAGAAATAAACAGACAACTAGAAAAACAATTAAAAGAAAAAGGCAGAGTACGAGCACTTGTATTAAAGGCTCGTCAACAAGGAATATCTACATATTGTACTGCTCGCACTGCATGGAAGAGTTACTTTACCCCTAATGCAAGATCTGTGGTAATGGCTCATGACAGTGCTACTTCTGATGCTTTATTTAGCATGAGCAAAAACTTAATAGAAAGAATGGAAAATGAATTCAAACCTCCTTTAATAGCATCGAACGCAAAGGAGATTAAATTTGAGCATAACAATGCAGGATATAGATTATATACGGCGGGTTCTCCAGAAGCGGGTCGTGGAACTACCCCTACTATTGCTCACCTTAGTGAGGTGGCCTTTTGGACTTTTGACGAGAAGATTCTTGCCGGATTATTCCAAGGTATCTCTCAAGCTGAGGGTACCGAAGTTATACTGGAATCGACAGCCAACGGTGCAAAAGGAGAATTCTATAGGCTTTGGAAGCAAGCTGAAAAAGGTTATTATAGAGGTGAGTCAGAGTACATACCTATATTTCTACCTTGGTATATCACTTCTGAATATAGGAGAGAAGCTCCGGAAAATTTTGAACCTACTGAAGAAGAGCTTAAACTCATTGATGAACATGGACTGGACTTTGATCAGCTATACTGGCGTCGTCTCAAGATTTCTGAGTCGGGTGAAAGAAAATTTGTCCAGGAGTATCCGAGTCATCCTGAGGAAGCCTTCTTAGTTAGTGGCAGCAGTGTATTTGATTTAGGTAAATTAAACGCTCTTGAACCCGTACCTTATTTAAAGAAGATGAGATTAGACTTAGATTCTAAGTTTTTTGAAACTACTAACGAGGGTGACATTGAAATCTATGATTATCCTAACCATGAAAAAGGATATGTTATAGGAGCTGATGTTGCTCTTGGAGTAGGTAAAGATTATTCTGCTTCTATTGTGCTTGATGAAAAGCGCAATATAGTTGCAGTATATAGAAACAATAGAATAGATCCTAGCAAGTTCGGAGACTTTTTATTCTATCTAGGAAGATATTATAATAATGCTTTGCTTGCTGTAGAATCTAACTCTATGGGTATAGCTACACTACAGAAGTTAGATGACATGGGGTATATAAATTTATATAAGCAAACAAAGATTGCTAACGTAAGTAGAGAAGAAGGAGAAAGATTAGGCTTTAGAACTACTACAGCAACTAGAAGTACAATAATAGGAAACTTAAAGAATGCTATAGAAAACGAGGACGTATACATACCTAGCATTGAAGTTATCCAGGAACTAAAAGACTATATAGTAAATGACCATGGGAAAGCAGAAGCAGCTCCAGGATGTTATGACGATTATGTAATGTCTCTTGCTATTGGATTAGAAGTACTGCGCTCTCACTATGATCGTATAACAACTAATAAGGTGCCATGGAATCAAAAGTTTTCAACGACACCTACAGATAATACGAGGTGGATATGATACTAGAAACTGCACTTATGTGTATGGCTGCTAATATATATCACGAGGCAAAGAACCAATCTATGCTAGGGCAATTTGCGGTTGCTCAAGTAGTAATGAATCGAGTAGAAGACCATAGATACCCTAACACAATCTGTGAGGTTGTAAAGCAGGGTTTAACATATAAAAACGGAAAGGTAGTAATAGGCAAATGCCAGTTTTCCTGGTACTGCGATGGAAAGTCTGATGAACCTAGAAGAAAAAGTAAAGCATGGAGTAACGCTATAAGACATGCATCTATAATAATGGGTGAAAGTATTAATCTAGACGTAACCGATGGTGCTACTCACTATCACGCAAGCTACGTTAGGCCATCATGGGCTAAAACAAAAACACGAACAACGAGGATTGATAAACATATATTCTATAGGTGGGAGAAGTAACTATGAGTAAAAACGTTAAGCTTTCTGTAGGAAGAGGTGAAAAGAGATCAGTAAAATCAGGAGCTGGATTAACGGCAAAAGGAGTAGCAAAGTATAAACGCGCTAATCCTGGATCTAAACTAAAAACTGCTGTAACAGGTAAAGTAAAACCTGGAAGTAAGGCAGCAGGCAGAAGAAAATCTTTTTGTGCGAGGTCTAAGGGATGGACCGGCGAAAGAGGTAAAGCTGCTAGAAGAAGATGGAAATGTTAAAGTGTCCCCTATTAGAGAATTTTATAAAAAACAGTGGAGAGTAACATGAGTAGAGGTGGCAATTCACATCCAAACTCACTAAAGAACCTGCGCCCCTTCACTCGTGAAGGTGCGCGCGCGGGCCAAAAAAATTCGGTAATTGCGCGTAAAGCTAATAAAGAAGCGCGGGAAGCTTTAAAAGTAACGCTAAAAGATTGGCAAGCTTTAAAAGATGAAGTGAAAGACGATGCACCAGCAGCATTAGATGTATTAAAAATAGCAATGACAAAAGCATTAGCTGCTGAAGATATGGATGAAGCAACAAGACTAGCAACAGTATTAGCTGAGTTTGAAGCACCAAAATTACAAAGACAAGATATAACACAAGTCACTCAGACTTCTGATATGACCGACGAACAACTACAGAAAGCTTTAGAAGATATGGATCTTGAGTTTACTGTAGAACCTAAAAACTTTAACTAATGGAACCATATGAGGAATTAATGTGGAAGATACGAAATCCTTACAAAAAGGTAGCAAGTACAATGAATATGACGAGGACGGAGACGGAATTGTTACAGATGAAGAACTCAGGCATGTCAAAGAAATTAAGGAAGTCGAACATAATTTACGGAAACAACGTGCACAGAGACGAATGGCCACTTGGACACTTATCGGAATGGGTGCGTTCACGGTGGTAATGTTTGTTTTACCTTTAGAAAGAATAGCTGCATTAGCCGATATTAGTAATTTATTTTATATTAGTGGCGCAGGTATAGTAGGCGCATACATGGGTACAACTGCTTATATGAGCAAAAAATAAAAAGGAAAGTTATGGCTTTTAAATTATCACAAAGATCGTTTCAGAAACTAGTTGGCGTACACCCATATATGGATTCTGTTGTAAGGAAGGCTATTGAATTAACTAAAGTAGACTTTGGTGTTATATATGGTGTAAGAACCGTAGAAGAACAAGAAAAGCTAGTAGCTGCTGGCAGATCACAAACTATGAAGAGTAAGCATTTAAAACAAGATGATGGCTATTGTCATGCTGTAGACTTAATGGCATATGTAGACGGAGAACCTTGTTGGGAAATAAATGTGTATGATGATATATGTGATGCAATGAAAGAAGCAGCTAAAGCACAAAATATAGCTATTAAGTGGGGAGCTGCTTGGTCTGAAGGTGATATTAGAGACTATCCAGGCACTGCTGAAGAAGCTATGAATAAATACGTTGATCTAAGAAGATCACAAGGAAGACGCCCGTTTATAGATGGGCCACATTTTGAATTAATACTTGATTGATTGAACCCAGGAGCGGATCATGCCAGAAGATAAAACATATATTCAGCAATCTGTTGAACAAGATATAAAAGACCAGAAAAAAGAAAAACATGAAGATCGTGTTTTACCAAAGCCTGGAGAATACGACGGAATAGATTTAGAAAGAGCAGCTAAGATATACTCTCCTATTGGAGGTAAATATTAATGGCACAAAGTTACGGTTATAAAGAACCAGTAACTGATGAACAGCTTATTAATATGATAGAGCAGGGTGTTCAAAGTAGTACTGGTGATTTTTTAAATAGTTCTGATCTTGCAAGAGAAAGACTGAAATCAACATATGAATATGCTGGCGTGGCGGCTGATCATCTATCACCACAAGGAGTTTCATCAATAGTTGATACTTCTACAACAGAGGTTATTGAGGCTTATACTGCTATACTTTCTGATTTATTTTTATCTAATCATAGGTTAGCTAGGTTTGTGCCTTATGATGATAGTCCAGGAGCTTTTAAAGCTGCAAGAGACGCAAGTGATGTAGTAAACTACTGTATATTTAAAAAGAATAATGGCTGGGAGTTTTTATCTAGCTGGATTAAATGTTCTTTGCTATGGAAAAATGCAGTATGTAGATGGGATTACATAGAAGATTATGATTATGTGTTTGAGGATTACGAAGAAGTAACTCAAATGAAGCTTGACGAAATTTTATCTGATAGTACTGCAGAGGTAATTGGTGAATTAAAATACCAAAACAGAACTACTAGTATGGATAACGAAGTAAACAACGTTGAGCTAGTATATAAAGACGTACGAATAAGAAAGAAGATAGATAAGTCTAGAGTTAAGTTGGAGTTAGTTCCACCTGAAAACTTTAGAATATCAAGAGATGCTACAGAAATAGAAGATGCTCAGTTTGTAGGTATACAGACTCAGATGACTAGATCTGAAATAAGAAAATATTATCCTGACGTAGTTGATGATATTGATTTTGATAATATGCACGATACTTCATGGTTAGGTTCTGCAAAATACTCTCAAGATGTAGCAGCTAGAAAAGCTGTAACAGGACAAGAGTATTGGCAAGGATCTGTTGAACAACATGAAGTACCGTTAGAAGCAAACATAAATGTGAATGTAACTGAATGCTGGATTGAAGTAGACAGAGACGGAGATGGCATTGCTGAACTAAAGCACATAATGACTATTGGTAACCACATTGTTTATGAAAACGATGTAGAAGAAATACCACTAGCATCTATTGTGCCTATTGATATACCGTTTGAATTTTATGGTTTGTCAATGGCAGACTTTACAAGAAGCTCAACATTAGCTTCTACAGCAATACTAAGAGGTTTTGTAGAAAATACATATCTTACAAACTATGCTCCTAAGTTAGCGGATCCTAATATAGTTGATTTTTCTGCTTTACAAAATATGAAGCCAAAGCAGATAATACCTACTAATGGTAATCCACAAGCTGCAGTTTCTACTTTACCACCTGAAACTATATCTACTGGTACTGTGCCTTTACTAGAGCATTTGCAAACTATTAAAGAGCAAGCAACTGGTATGAGTAAGACTGTACAAGGTCTTAATGACACATTGTACGTTTCAGGAAATTCAGAACAAAAGTTCGCCGCTGTCCAATCAGCAGCCCAGAAGCGTATTCAACATATTGCGCGGCGTTTTGCGGAAACAGGATTTAAGCGGTTGATTGCTGGAGTCTACGAAACTATGCACAAGAGCATGAAGCGTAAAGTTTCATATAGCATGGATGGTGTATATAAAACCGTAGATATGAACGCACTTCCATCTAAGATGGACGTTGAAATTCTTCTTGATATAGGAGAAAATAGTAATAGTAACAAGTTACAAAAATTACAAAAAATAGGTGCAGAAGTTCTTCCAGCTCTTAATAATAATGGTGCAGGTATAGTTATACGACCTGAAGCACCAGCTGTTTTAGCAACTCAAATAATAGAATCCATGAATATGGATAGTAACGATTTCTTAGAAGATTACAATACTGAAGAATTTAGACAACGAGCAATGGAGTCTGTTGAAAAGCAAACAAAAGACGCTGAACTAGCAAAGCAGCTTGAGCAACAAAGAGCTGCTGCTGAAGTTGACTTACAATCAGCAAATGTACAGTATACTAGAGCTCAAGCTAAAAATACAATGGACGATAATGCTAGACAGTTAGCAGTTTCTATTGATAAACATTTTCAAGAATGGGCAGATTTAAATATTAAAGCTGTCAAAGAAGGAACGCAAGTGCCACAACATCCTTCTTATAACGAAATATTAATGATGGCACAACAAATATTAGGAGGACGCCCAAATGGGAACAGTAACAATTAATGCTTCAGGCGTTGGCGCAGCTCAGTCAGGAACAGTAACTACTGCTGGCGGATCTGGTGGAGGTATTATTATGGTAACAAACCATAGTGATGCTACAATAACGTTTGATGTGGCGACTGCTGGTACAGTAGTGCAATCAGATTTAACAATAGGGCCTAAGGACTACCAAATAGTCACAGGTCTTAACAATGGTGCACAAACCTTGGTGAACTTAAAAACTTCTCATGGTACTGCTGCACAAGTTAACGAAGTAGTGTACAATACACTAGTAACCTAAATGAATAAGGAAGCTATGATAACGCATACTGTTATGGTTATCGGACTTTGCTTATTCATTTATTATCTTGCTTTTTAAGGAGAAACAAATGAATAGACATTTAGAAATTATAGATTGGTTTAATAATTACACACCTTATACTATTGGCTTTGATAGATTGGTGGAACGATTAGCCGCAAATACTAACACGGATACTTATCCTCCGTTTAACATTATAAAGGAGGACGCAGAAAACTTTAAGATAGAAATGGCTGTAGCTGGCTTTGAAAAATCTGAAATAGATATTACAGTAGCTGACGGTATGCTATCAATTAAATCTGCAAAAGAGAATAAAAACGATGATGATAAACTTTACAGAGGTATTTCTTACAGAAAGTTTAATAAAAAGTTTACGCTAGCTGAAGATGTAATCGTAAAAGACGCATCACTAATCTGCGGATTATTAACTATTAAACTAGAAAAAATACTTCCTGAAGAGAAGAAACCTAGGACTATTAAAATAAACTAAGGATTATTATGGACCAGTATAAGAAAGCAGCCGAGACGAGGCTAAATAATTCTGCGTCCCATGGAAATCATAAAGTTCACCCGGAAGAACTAGCACGAAGAGCCCACACCCGTGGGCACTTTGCAGCTAAAGAACGAGATGAGTTTTTTGATCAAGTCTATGGTGATATACTAGTAGAATATTTTATGCAATGGTTAAAAACCGAGCCTCACGAAACTAAGTCTCGAGAGTTTTTATATGCATCTGCTATGGCGCTAGGTAGTGTCAAAGAGAAGATGATTGCTTTCGAAACTTATGGAAAAAACATACCACACATGAAGGAGAATAGTAGTGAGGGAGATAAATAAATCGGAATTATTGTATAATATCGATAATATGATAAATACATTAGAGTATGATTCAATGCGATCACCAGGTAAATGTAAAATAAATGCAAGTTTATTAGTTAACCTGTATGCTCTTAAAGATATATATTTAAAGGAATTAAAGAATTCAAAAGCAGCCCCTAAAAAGGAGGTAGCAAATGGATAACAATACAGAAGCGCAAGTGGACTCTACCCAACAGGATGACTCCCAAGCCGATGTAGGTCGAACAGAGGAACAGTTGCTGGCTGACATTGTTCGTAATTCGGATTTTGTTTCGAATGACGAGGAATCTCTACCCGAAGAGCAAGTACCTGAGTTAGACCCGGAAAAATCAGATTCAGAGACCCAAGAGTCTGAGGAAGCCGTTAGTGAAGAAGTTGAAGAAGAGGTTCAAACAGAAGGTGAAGAAGTTCCAGTTGAGGATGCTGCGACTGCCGCTACCCAACAATCTGAAATTTACTCGCAAGATGATTTGGACTTAGATGCTAAAGTTTCTGTCAAAATTGATGGACAAGAAACTGAAATATCTTTTGGTGATCTTATTAAAGGTTACTCTACTGAACAATCTCTTTCTAATAAGGGTCGAGAGCTTGGAGATGCTAGGAAAAAACTCGAAGCAGAATTTCAAAGTAAACTAACAGAGCTTGACAATATGTCTAAAGCAAGTGTAGCTGTACTTTATTCTCAAGAGAAAGCCAAAGCAGATCAATATCATGAGCTTGAAAAAAAGATCACTGAAGCACGTACAAGTGGTGATACTTACAATTTAACTGAATTAAAAGATCAACGCGAACAAGCACAAAAGGAGTATTGGGAAGCCAGACAACAACGTGAGGGTTTAGGACAGGCTGTTCAAAAAAGCCAAGAAGAACAATTACAAAAGGAATGGCAAGCTTCAATATCTCATTTTAATGAAACAATACCGACGTTAATACCTGGATATGATGAAAGCAAAGCGAAACAAATTCGTGAGTTTGCATTAGCTGAAGGTATATCTGAAGATGTTTTAAATATGGTAGTTGACCCAACTATTGTAAAGTTTGTTGATGATTACAGACAGTTAAAACAAGGCGTTACTAAAGGCGCTGTAAAACGTAAAGCATTACCTGCTAAAAAAGCCCCAGTTAAAAAAGCTAAGACTGTTACACAACAGAAATCTGATGCTAAACAAGTACTGAGGTCTAAAGTGCTAAGCGGTGAAGGTAATTCAAGTGATGAAAAAGATTTTTTAAGGGCTATGGCTGAGCGATCTCTGGGTAATATTTAATATTAACTCAATGCCTTGGAGGTAACTACTTATGGCTAATACACTCGGTGTACGTGGTACAGGCGGACCAGCAGGTCCAGCGCGTGCTACAAACAAGGACGTCTCTGAAAGAGAGGATCTTGCTAATTTTATTACAATGATAACAAGGGACGAAACTCCCTTTACAGCATCTATCGGTAAAACTAAAGCTACTGCTATTTATCATGAATGGCAGACTGATGAGCTCGAAGCTCCTGGTAACTCACGAATTGGTGAGGGTACTGATTGGATCGCTCCAACTGCTGATGGTTCTGGTGGTACAGGTGCAACACCTGCTACTGGTGCTAAGTTCGCAGTCTCTGGTCCTAACAGAACCAGACTAGGTAACTATACACAGATCAATGGTAAAACTATTGCTGTGTCAGGAACTAGACGAGCTGTCGATCAGGCTGGTGTAGCTGATGAATACGCATATCAACTTAAAAAGCGTGGTACTGAACTACGACGTGACGTTGAGTTTGATATGATTCATGCTCATAACATCTCAAATGCTGTAGGTTCGCAAAACGCTAACTCACGTTCTGCGGGTGGATATTCATCATTTATTAACAGTACAGCTACTTGTAACTATGTAGGGCAATGGGAAGCTCCTTCTGCTGCTACTACAGGTGCAGGTAACGATAATGAAGGTACTGCTATTCCTCGATCTAGCGTTAACGTATCTTCTTCTGCAGCTCCAAATAGAGGTTCTTTAACATTATCTGATATTGATCAGGTTATGCAGAAAATCTATGAGGAAGGTGGTAAAGCTACTAAAGTTATGGTTTCACCAAAAATCCGTAGAGATTTCTCTGATTTAATGGTATCTGATACCGGGGTTAAGCGAGAAATCGGTGACAGTGGTAAACTACGACAATCTGTCGATGTATACATGTCTGACTTTGGTGACATCATGGTTGTGCCTAACTATATCATGGGATTATCTAACTCTCATGCTGCTATCTTAGGTGATGGCCACGCATCTAACTATTTCACAAGCAGTGGAATTCCAGATATGGCTGACTTTGCAGCTTACATCTATGATCCAATGTGGTTCTCAACAGCTTACCTACGATCTCTACAAGAGGTTGACGTAGGACAAAAGGGTGACTCAACTGTCGGAATGATGGTTGAAGAGTGCACTCTTGAAGTGCGTAACCCAAAAGGTTGCGGAGCTATTTACGGTCTTGCATAAGACTTTTTTGGGGAGGTTTAATCGCCTCCCCAATTTTTTTGATGAGGTAAGTTATGGAAGTACGGGTACCAATGCCAAGACCTAATAACATAGGTCCTTTAGTTGTACCAGCTCCTTTGGCTAAACCACTAGAATTTATGACCATAGATGAAAAGAAAGCTATGGTTGAAAACTATAAAAGAACTGTGCCTTATCATCATCGTGCGTTAGGAGACGTAGAGTTTAGAGCTGATATTGATAAATACGTTAATACTAGTCCTAGAGCAATACTAGCTCTTCATGATATAGAAAAAAGAACTGGAGGAGATTACGGTCAGTTAATAGATTTTAATGCGTTTCAAGATGCTGACAAAGATATGGGAGAAGATGGTAACTTAGGTAGTTATAACTGGAGACCTATAGGAGTGTTAAACGATCAGTATTTACAAGGTATTACTATAAATCCTGTAGAAACTGATTTCTTAGGAGACCTAATGGCGCAAGATTCTAGTCTGAGAGAATCGTTTAGAAAAAATAATATTAAAGATATTTATGCAAAATCACCGTGGTGGTCTACACTTAGACACGAGTTAGATCATTATGCAGATGATTATCTTTTTGGTCCTCTTAATTTTGCTCAAGCCCCTAACTTAAATACAAGTAAAAGTGGTCCTTTTACTTATGGTACAGCTAGTCGCCCAGATATAGTAAATGAACAAATGTGGTTAGCAAGTCATGGCTATCAAAGCGCATATGATCCAAGAAGAAGAGAAGTTATAATTACTGGTAAAAGAGATAAGTTTGTTCCTGAACAAGGACCTTTTTATGATTCAACTACTGAGTTAGGTTCTGACGTACAAAACGTACAAAACTTAATTACTTCTTTAAAAGCTGATTATGCTAAAGCTGAAGAGGCTGCTGAGCAAAAATTAATTGAAATGGGCTTTGATACACACAACGATATATGGAATAAATACACAAATAAAGAAATTAATAAAGAAGAATATAAAAAAGAAAACGATAAATATATAGATCGTATGCTTAAGTTTGGAGGAATGAACGATCAACAAAAAGCAATGTTTACAGAAATGGAACGATATGGTGGTAATTTTACATCATCTATGAGACATAGGAACTTAACTCCTTTAGATGTACTAGATGATAGAAGTACTGGTTACGCAGATTTTCTATATCCTCCAGAGATAGGTGATAGCAAAACAGCTGATTTATTAGAGTATGAAAACGTAAATATACCAGAAGGAAGTCATGCTGAAGCAATAAAAGCTATAGAAAATTTAGCTTTAAAAAGATTAGAAGAGTTAGGTGTTCCAAGAACGCCAACAAACATACGTAAATTAAGTCTTTTAGATAGACTTGGTTCAGTGCTAGGATTAAGAGAACTTCCTAAACAACCAAGATATACATATTAATAACGGAGGGAAAAATGTACGTTATACGATCCGCAAACGGAAATATATATCCAGTAGATAGATCTGTTTTTAGAATAGCAGAAGCAACAGGTGGTGGATATAAACTAACTCATTTTACTGCTAATGCAGGTAGTGTAGCAACTAACGCAAACCCAGCAGCTGCAACTGCAGGTGACGAACTAGGTTATATAGGTAAGTCAGGTAGATTTGTTGCTATAACAGAACCAGCAACTTAGGAGTAATTATGGGTAAACAATATGAATTTGATTTTAGTAGTGCTACAGTAGATCCTAAAAAGTCTATTAAAGCAGGATTTGATTTAGAGACCGGACAGTGGCAAGCTACGCAAAACGTTCAACAATATTTAGATAGCGCAAAATTAGACAGGGATAAGCAAAACTATTTTGGCAGAACAAAGTATAAAGGTTTTCGTAAGATGGCTACTATACCAGATATAGTTGCTATTAAAATAAAAGAGGATTGGGGTATTGATTTACACGATCAAACCTTTATGCAAGATACTGACAAGATGGCAAAATTAAAAATAATTTTAAAGCAAGAATATCCTCATCTATTAATTAATACATAGGAGGATTATTATGACCTATGCTGAACTTGTTACATTAGTACGCAGTTGGTGTAATAGAGATGAGGAAGTTGTTAGTGACGATCAAATAAAAGATTCATTAAAATACGCAGCAGATAAAGCTTACAGAAAACTACGAGTACCTCCTTTAGAAAATGTAGCTGAATACGAAAAGTCTTTATTAGAAGCTGCTTCAACTACTAGTACATCTACTAGATTAAGCCGAACTGAATTAAAAATACCGTTTGATTTAATAGAAATTATACAAATAAAAGAAATAGACGCTGCTGGTTTACCTACTAGAGTATGGAATGAAAAGTTAGATGTAAGAACATTTAATGATCCTTCTGCTGAAAAGTATACTGCCAATAACTATTTTACAAGAGAGCGTAATGTTATTTATGTAAGTCCTGCCTTTGGTGAAAACACTAATAGTAATGCGGGTAATGCTATTGAAATGCTATACTACAGGCGTTTACCTGCCCTAGACGCTAAGTATGCGGTTACTGTACTAAACTATAAAGCTGGATTTTTAACTACATCAGGTGGTACAACACCTTTATACTTTGTAAATGGTAACACAACTGATGCGTATTTAACATCTACAGAGGCAACAGCCGCAGCAGATGGTGCAGGAACTAATACAGCAAATTATATAGGCACAGAAGTACCTAATTGGTTACGAGATGAAAACGAAAAAATATTATTATATGGAGCTTTAGTAGAAATATTTGCTTTTGTGGGCGATGACGAACAAGCAGCTAAATATAAAATAATGTTTGATGGTGAAATTCAAGAACTTAATGACGAAGATGCTAAGCGTAATTCTTCTGGAGGTAATGTACAAATAAACTTTAACGGGAGAGGGTTAATATAATGACAACACCAGCACGAGCAGGTCAGTTTACAGGAGCTACAGACAATGCAGCTAAAGGTGGTTTATTTACTGACTCAAAAATCGACGGTATACCCGATTTGGTGGCAGCAGATGTTGCATCGGCACAAACTTCTGCAGATACAGCCACTACTCAGGCAGCTACAGCGACTACGCAAGCAACCACAGCAACAACAAAAGCCACAGAAGCGGCAGCTTCAGCAACTGCAGCAGCTAGTTCTGCAACTGCAGCAGCTACAAGCGCCACAAACGCAGCCAGTAGCGCCACAACAGCTAGCAATGCTGTGTCTTCTGTTAACACAAACGCGACAAACGCTGCTACAAGTGAGACAAATGCAGCAACTAGTGCTACAAACGCAGCAGCTTCAGCTTCGACAGCGTCGACTCAGGCCACAAATGCCACAACACAAGCAAACTCTGCGCTTTCTAGTGCGTCTGCGGCTAATACAAGCGCTTCTAACGCGTCTACTAGCGCAACTAACGCGTCAAACTCAGCCTCAGCGGCTGCAACTAGTGCTAGTAACGCTGCAACTAGCTACGATAACTTTGATGACAGGTATTTAGGCGCAAAAAGTAGCAATCCGTCTGCAGATAACGACGGAGATTCACTAATTACAGGAGCTTTGTACTTTAATAATACAAGTGGTATGAAAGCTTACAACGGATCTGCGTGGGAAGACTTAAAGCCTACAACTGCAGAACAAAATAACATAAACAGTCTTGCAGGAATCCTTGATGGTACAAAAACTTATGCCGTAACTGTAACAAACCCAGGCAGTGGTAACGTATTTGTACTAGATGGAGTAAATGCTCCTGCATTAACACTAGTAAAAGGATTTACTTATACATTTGACGTAAGCAACGGAACTGTAGGAGGACACCCACTAGCATTTAAAGATTCTGGTGGTAATGCTTATACTACCGGTGTAACAGTTAGTGGTAGTGCAGGTAACGCAGGTGCTACTGTTGTATTAGCTATACCTAAAACAGGTACAATGCCTGCAAGATACTATTGTACTGCTCATGGTAATGCTATGGGTAATACTATCACTGTTGAAGAAAATGATATTGCTACTGTTGCTTCTATATCTACTGAAATAGGTGAAGTAGCAGCTATTGATAGTAACGTAACAACCGTTGCAGGTAAT
>Ga0070746_10000617_pt1 | contig 21322 bp, 19 predicted proteins | sample VirMetDEL_Mar_21_FD_77016 | JGI IMG/M metagenome (GOLD analysis project Ga0070746, IMG submission 77016) | Aqueous microbial communities from the Delaware River and Bay under freshwater to marine salinity gradient to study organic matter... | ecosystem: Environmental > Aquatic > Marine >...
TACGTTGTACGGTGTATGGTGTATGGTGTACGATGTACGATGTACGGTGTACGGTATTTTTAAGAGGTGTACGGTATTTTTAACAGTTGTATTAAAAAAATTTATTTTTCATGAGAAGAAGGTAGTTGTATACTAAGCTGCAAGAGCGTGAGTAATTTCAGCAGAGTCAATTGCTCTGTCAAGTATATTATCGTCAAGTCCGTTATTTTCTTCCTCACTGTCGGAGTAATCGGCGTAGGAATATTCGGTGTCGGTTTCAGAGAAAAGTTCATATCCCAAATCGTCAAGTATATTGCGCAGTTGGTGGTCAAATTGGTGATCTTGAACCCGGCGTTGTTCTTCCTGTTTTTCTTCCTCATAATCGGCCATTATTCGGTGCATTAGTAGGTCATTTTGGGTCCTTTCATACTGGTCCCTATTGCGCACGCCGAGAATAGAGGCCCCCGTTGAAGGGCAATTTTGCGCATTAGGAGGGCATTCATAGGGGCACTGGTACTCGTCGCATCCTTCTGCAGGGGGTTCATCAGGCACGCAGAATTGGCATCCGAAACAGCCAATAGAATGCTGGATAGTAATGGTCTCGACATTTAATTCGCGGTCAATTCTAACGGATCTAAAATAACTTGCCATTTTTAGTGTTAATTGATTAATGAATATATAATGGGTAATTGTCTTAGATACGGGTATAATTTCTGAGCCAATCATATTGCGTGGTTGGGGTCGATCCGGATCGGCGCCATTTCGAGTTGGGGTGCATTTCGCGTAACGATGTATATATTTGCGACTCATTATTATAAAACTTGAATGGCTGAGCCTACTAGGTTACCTCGTGGTGCTTTTGACCGCAGTGCATTTTTACGGCTGAGAAAGGGTGAAAATAACTTCAATGCGCTACATCCACTCAATAGACAAAAAGTTGGTGTCCGTAATAATCAGTTAAACCGTCGTTCTAGTGCAGATGACCGTGCTTTTTATATAAATACCAACCAATTACGTGGGAATAATAATTATTTAACTAACCAATTAGCTTACGGTGATGAATTGCGGGATGATGCAACTGAGCATAATTGTAGGCGTTATAAGCGGCTTTCATCTCAGCATTTAGGTGATGATGGTGATTTAGATGGTGGTTTAAATTTGGAGATTATTAACGGATTGGTTAATAATGACGATTTAGATAGTTTTGAGGATAATAGTGATGGGCGTCCTTTAAGGGCATTATTTTCGGGTGTTACATGTCGTGGTGATGTAACCGATCGTCGTTATAGATTTACGGATGGGTTTCAAACAGGTGTCGGGTTTGCGGATATTGATGCAATAACTGATGGTAATAACGATGATGGGCTGGTGGGTGCTGCACCAGGCAGAGGCGATTTATTACGTACCCCTTTAATATATTCGTCAGGTGTATATGAGGAGTATACGCAGGTGTTACGTGTGGATGATTTAACCCGTGTCTTAGATGAGGATAATTTTGATCGTACTCTTTTTAGGTTTAAGGAGAATTCACCGCAGATAGCTTTATTGCAGCATTGGTTAACTAGTTTGCACGTTAGTGCACGATCCGGTGATGCCGTATCAACAGCGAACATGATGGGTCCTGGTGGTTCAGATTTGAGTAGGCGGCTCTATGAGCGTGTATATCGCGCCGCAGTTAATTTTGGACGTGGGTTTATGGATCGTGCTTACGTGCGCGGTGTTGGTAATGATCTTATGCTTTTATCAGCTAACCCTTTAATTCCTCGGAGTGGGTTATCTGGCGCACCTGGGCCTCAAGATGGACGTCGTGTTACCGAAGGGAATTATATATATTTCCAGTTGGCATTGCAGTTTGAAGATCAGCGTAATTACAATTACCTATCTAATCCTGGTATTAATGGTGTAGCGCCTGTAATTCATCATCAAGGGCGTGCTTTTCAAGGGGGTATTGTGTATACGTCTGGCGCCTATCGAGAATTCTTATCTCATCATGATTGGACAGCTGCGTGGTTATCCTTATATGCTAATCTGGTTCATGTCTACAATGGTGCCGGTATACACGACTTTCAAGATAATTTAAACCGCGTTGTGTTAGGTGATGGTGGTGATGAATCTATTCCTATTGGTTTTACTAATCTTAGCGCCAATGGTGTTATACTTGGTGGTAATAGTGCATTTTACTTTGTATTGCGATTTATTAAGCCGGCCGAGTTTAATTGTTTCCGTCAACCTAGGACTGAGAGTGAAAGGCAGATTAACAGCTTTTTAAAAAAGAAGCAAAGTGTAATATTTTTACAGAATCGCGATTCAATGTGCTTTTTTCGCGGGCTCGCTATTTTGTTTTCGCGTGTTATGGGTGCTTCGAATAATCGCAATTCAACACAGCTATCGGCGTGGCACAGACGGGTTTTAAGGAGGATACACCGTGATTGGGCTGGGAGTTACAAAGCTGTTAGTAACGGACGCAAAATTCAAGAGCAGTTGGCATTAAGATTAGGGGATTTTTGCGGGTTAAATAGTTACCGTGTTTCTGTGGCTGATTTACCGATTGTTGCTGATAAATTTCGGATCTGTATCAGAATTTTAAATGGTCGTGATAAGTTCAAGTTACTATACGAGATGGGTGCGGAATTCCCGGCCACAGTGTATTTTATCGCGGTGGGGGATCATTTACATCCTTGCTGGAGTTATAAGGGTTTATTGGGTCGAAGTTACGAGTGTTTACCCTGTAACATATCTTATAATGACCAGCATGCACATACCATATGTCCGCGGACTTGTTTTTATTGCCGTCAAAAAGATTGTTTATCGAAGACTGTTGATGATAGCGAGAAGATATGGCGGAAATGCGACGATTGTAACCGCAAGTTCCCTACCGATGATTGTTTTGCAAAGCACGTTGAGCCTTATTTTAAATCACGAGTTGAGACTAGTACCTGTGAGGAGGTGTTATCATGTGGTGGTTTCAATTGCCCGACATTTAAGAGGGGCGACTACGCTGATTTATCGGAGCATTCGTGCCTGCATAGGCGCTGTAAAAATTGTCGCACGATGTGTTTTTTAAGCAAACATCAGTGCTATTTAATGAAAAAGAAGCCGAAGAAAGCCCCTGCACACATATGTTATTTCGATTTTGAGTGTACTCAAGAGACGGGTACTCATGTTGTGACTCATGCCGTGGTACAGAATGAAGATGGTAGTGAAACAAAGGTGTTTGAACCAAGTGCTTCAGGGTGTTTTAAAAACGTGTGCAACGATTTTTGCGAATGGGTTGTTGGCTTTGGTGAGCATGAGGGCTATACCTTTATGGCTCACAATGGTCAGGGGTACGATTTTCACTTCATAATGAAATGGGCTTTGGAGCATAATCAGCGTCCTGAAAAGGTAATACGCGTGGGTCAGAAGATAAAACATATGGTTATATGTGGTGTACGGTTTTTAGATTCTCTTTCATTTTTGATGATGCCTCTGTCGGCATTCCCTAAGACCTTTGGTTTTAAGGAGCTTGCCAAGGGGTATTTTCCGCATCTTTTTAATACCTCTGCAAACCAGAATTATAAGGGTGCATTACCTGACATGGAGTATTTTATGCCTAATTCGATGAGTTTAAAAGGTTTTGAGTTATTTAAGTCATGGTACGATGAAGAGCTCGCCAAGGGTGAAGAATATGATTTCAGACGCGAGATTGTCAAGTATTGTGTAAGTGATGTGGATATTTTACGTCGCGGGTGTGGTATGTTTGCGAGTTTATTTCAAAAAGTAACAGGTGTACATCCATTTGCGCATGTGACGATTGCAAGTGCTTGTCTTTCAGTGTACCGATCAAAATACCTACCTGAAGGTGATATTCGTGTGCTAAAGCCTGAAATAGAGCAGTGGATCCGTCAAGGGTTTTATGGGGGGCGTACGAATGTGATGCGCGTTCACGTAGATCACACGGTCCCGCCTGTTCATGAAGGTGTTGAAGGGTGTATAAAGTATATGGACGTGACTTCGCTTTATCCTTATGTGAACGCGACTTGTGATTATCCGATTGGTGAGAGTAAATTTACCGAATATAAATCTGCGGTAATAGACGGGGATGAAATATGTGAGATAATCGCGAATACATTTGGTTTTTTGGAGGTTGATGTGGATTGCCCAAGATCATTATTACATCCCGTGTTACCGAGTCGTGGTGAGACAGGTCGTTTGTTATTTGATTTAACGCCTAAAAGGAATTACGTGGTTTGCTCGGAGGAGTTAAAAGAAGCTTTAAAACACGGCTATTCTGTTTTGGCGATATACAAAACTCTGCATTATGATAAGCGTGGGAATTCGCTATGTCGGGATTATATGCTTAGTTTTTTAAAGATCAAGCAAGAGGCAAGCGGGTGGAAAGGGAAGATGATTGATGGTCGGGGTGTGGAAACTGAGGAGGAAAAACGTGAGTGGATTGCGAAATACGCAGTAGATGAGGGTGTTGAAATTGACTATGAAGCGGTACAAAACAACCCTGGGTTACGCGCAGTTGCTAAGCTGTGCATGAATTCTCTTTGGGGTAAGCTTGGTCAACGGCCCGTGTCACGCGCAGTGAGTTTTTGCGACAATATTGCCGATGTTTATACCATTTTAAAAAACTACAAAGTTTACGAGGTAAACTCAACTGAAGCTTTAAGCCGAACAAGTCCGGGTATAATTCACGAGATTATTCACAGTCATGACAAATTGGACACACCTCAACCCACAAGCTACGATACCAATGTGGGCTTTGCCGCTTTCACCACTTGTTATGCTCGACTTATTCTTTATGGGGCCCTTCACAAAGTGGGTAATCGTGCTATTTACTGTGATACTGACAGTCTTATATACGAGCATTTTGACAATTTGCCGGGCATATCTACAGGTGATCATTTGGGTGAGTGGACCGATGAGTGTGATGGTGACGATATTAAGGAGTTTGTGGGTGTGGGTCCTAAGACGTATTCTTACGTTACGAAGTCTGGTAAAATCGAGGTTAAATGTAAAGGGTTCAAGATAGTATCGAGCAATTTACATGTTTTATCGTTTGAGAATTTCAAGAAAGCAATGTTACATGGGTGCGGTAAAGGTACTGCTTACGCGACTGAAACAACATCATCACGTATTGTGCGCGACAAAAGATCTAAGGAGATTGTTACTAATCCACGATTCAAGAAGAAGTTTAAGGCGACATTTATGGATAAAGGTAATTTTGATGAAGAAACCGGACGCGTGCTACCGTACAATTACACTGGCTGATCCGTTTTTTGGTCTTTACTTTCGCTCTGTTGGCTTGCTTCAAATTTAAATCTTATTCTTTTACCTTCTCTTGTACATGTTGAATTTTTTACGCGACAACCTAAAATGCTTGCTACTACAGTTAATAAAATGACAGCGATTATTTCCAAAGGTGTTTGAAATAAACTTTGTGTGTACTGCTGGATAATTGTTGACGTTACGTTCATATTTAAAAAATGATAAATATACTACAATCTTATGATACGCTTTTGACGGTAGGTATAATTATCAACATCAGGTCCTGATAGATTACTATTTGTAGTTGATGCAGCTGCAGGTGTACTCGAAAAATTGCTGCGCACATTTTGGATTTTATCAACCTCGCTTTCAATGTCGGGAATACTCTGGGCACCGCCTCGCACCCCCATCATGGGAGTAACGGCTGCGGATAAAACAAAGCCCATAACACACATAAGTATTTCTTGATATTCGTCACTTAAATCTCGAAGTTGACTGGATGTTGAATCGTATTTAAGCTTTGTAATAGCAATTTTTGTACCCCAATAATCAACCAATGCTCGGGAATCTTGCAATAATTTTTGTTTTTCAAAGCTTAAGACAGCGGTTGTACGAATCAAATCTGGATGATGATCCCTCACAAATTTCATAAACGCGTTAAAATTTACCGTCAATAAAAGTTTTTCAATAGCCGCATCATGTATAATTCTAAATGGAAATTTGTTTAGAGAAATTAAATCGGATAGCTGTGGAGAAATAACTTTGGGTATTTTTTCTACAGGTTGCTCAGTCAACATAGCTTCATCAGCTGGCCTTTTATCACCAACGACAGGATCTTGACCAGGGGGGTCTCCATCACCATCACCATCACCATCACCACCACCACTATCAACTGTACTTTCAGTAGTAGGACCAGTAGGGGTAGGATTAGAAGGACCAGATGGTTCAGTTAAGCCTGTACCGGTATTAGGTTCCGGTGCCGGTGCCCCTGCAGCAGCGGCTGCCGCTGAAATTCTAAGGTCATCAAATCCAGTACTACCACTACCGCTACCACTACCAGAACCCATACTAGTACCTTCTTCATCTTTAGCTTCACCATCACCTTCATCAAAATCTTCGTCATCAGTTTCACTTTCAGCCACGTTACTAGCTATAATAGCGAGTTGTCTATTTATTTTAAAAATTTCATCATTAACCTCGTTTAATTTTTTGCCTGCTGCAGACTTTTTATTTGCTATTCTTTGAGGACTTCCAAAGTCGGGAAATGGGGTAGTAATAATTGATTTCAATTCATCTCTTTTTTCTTCTAATTGAGCTAATCGCTCATTTAAACCTGCTCTTGTAAATGGAAAACTTATTGCTACTGATGTTGGAGTATCTACTGCACTAGCAGGTAGTCCGGGTGTAAGAGGTCCAGCGACAGATGCAGCAGCAGCATCCACTCCTGCACCCTTGGTAGCATCTGCAGTTACAGGTGTTGGTGCAGCTTCTTTTCTTTCTGCATCAACTTTTGCTTCTGCAAGAGTTTTTTGGTTAGGTGGCGGTGGCGGTGCAGGTCGTGTAGGAGTAACTTGTTCAGCAGGGACAGTGCCAGGTAAAGAAACTAATTTAGCTCTCTCTTTCTGGGTTAGTTGATCTCCTTTAGCCATATTTTTCAAGGTAGATGTTCCTTCCATAAGCGGTACTTGCTGTTCATTTTCAAGAGCTAAAATATATGTGTAATCCGATTCATTATATCTATCACTCGATTTAATAGATTGTATAGTTTTAAGTACTTCAGCTTTAAAAAATTTCTTTAACTTCTCATCGTAGTCAGCTTTATTTCCTTGACTATTTTTAAATGAATTAAGCCATGCGTTAAATTTAGATTTTCTGACAGTACCGCCACCATTTTTAGCTTTATCTTCGATATAAGCTGTAAGTGCATCGTTCGTTACATCTTCTTCATTTAAAGCCTCTTTTTTCACATACAAAGAAAAAAGAACTCCGATAAATTCTTCTTTAAAGATTGTCAATCTATTTATTTTCAACATGTTTTCGACAGAAAATTATAAAATGAAGAAAAAATAAATCAAGTTTATAAAAATGCATTTAGATCCGGAGGAAGAGTATTATTTAGTTGGATAAATTTACGTTTTTTAAAAGTTATTTTTTTTAAATTACCGATATCAATAACCGTAGTTGGAGGTAAATTTGGATATAACTCTAGTATCTTGTCAATTCTTCTTTGAATTTGAATAGGTGTCATGGGTAAAGAAAAATCATTCTTTTTTACAGTACGATGAATTACCTGAGTTTGTTTAAGTTGCTGTTTGTTAAGTAAAAACTTAGATGTGGGTAAAAAAACTAGCTCTTGCCCGTGATATATATCTTCTAATGGATATATTTTAAAAGTTTCCCCCACTTTTCTTACAGTTACATAGGCAAAAGATCTTTTTTCAGATTCAAAAAACATACGAGGTGAAAATTCGCCATTAATATTGTCTTCTAAAATAATTCCTGGGTTTTGCGGGTGTATATACACAAGTGGCGTACCAAAATAAAATTGCTTTTTGCGCAGAGATATGTACTCATTACTCTCCTCTATTTCATTAGGAAACGCCTCATCCAAAGATGGCTTCGGTTCAAAGTCTAAAATGGATTTATTGGTCATAGCTGTAAATCTTGATGCAGGGGTTTCTTCAGGGTTAATTTTTTCTTGTTGAAATTCTGTATCGAAATTGTACCCATACGACCTTTCTTTTAAAGGTCCTGCAGTATTATAATCAGTATTAGTATTAGGAGGACCGAAAAACACAGGTCGAGCAATTTTTCCAATAGTTCGTTCATCGGGTGGTAACCATGCAAAAATACCTAATTTACCAGGGCGAATATGGCTTGGTTTGATTTTTATATTTCGTTCTAATAAATGAACGAAACATGTACGAGCTCCAATAACACTATAGTTGTTACAGCCATCTTCTTTACATACCGACGAATTTAATATCACTGCATATTTAACTACTCCATTACGCTTACTTTTATATAAAAATTTTTCTCTTGAATCAAATAAAAATTCACGGAAATTAATTGCGTTGCCGGGAATTAATTGGGCTATTATATCTAAATACGGAGTTGGGTTGTTTTGTGTCCTACTCCTATTCACATCGTCAAGTATCAACTGAGATTTTTGAAAAAAAGCATTAAGGCGTTTCCATTGCTTATATACATGTTTTAAACGTGGGTCCGAAGGTCTTCTATAATAAGCCCATTGCACATTTTCAAAACTTTCAAACATATCCCCAATTTTATCACTCTTTTTAACGTAATAATCAATTGTCATATTAAAAATATCATCAACATAATTTGTTACTTGCTGTACATTTTTGTTACTACTATTGTATTGATTCAAAGTTGTTAAAAGATCTTGGGTTAATGCCGCAATAGTATCTACTCCCATTAAATACATTTTAGCCATACAATTCCTGTTGGATAAATCTATTTGAAGTTTTTTAGCTTTAAATTCTCTTTTAAAAGTTTCGGCAAACTCCGAAAAATCCTTTTCTTTAACAGATTCCGTAAATAAACATGGGTTTTCTGAATTTGGATCTACCCACTTAGCCATTTTTAAAACATCACCTGTATTATTACCAGTATCATTATCTGTATCATTAGCTGTATCAGTTTCTTGTACAGGAATCTCAACATCATTTAAAAAATCTACACCAGCAGCACCAAGAAAATCATTACCTGTATCATTACCTGTATCATTACCTGTACCATTACCTGTATCATTTGTTTCTACAGAAATCTCCATATTATTTAAAACATTATCAAAATCAGCGGGCAAATCAAGTTGTTCCGGTATATTATCGAATGTTTCATCTTCAAAAAGCATAATTTAACTTTTACCCTATCGGATAAATAAAATAATACTAAAACCACCTTCTTCCCACGAAACATTTCAAGCCTTTTATTTTGATTAAAATAAAAAACCCGAAATGATTCGTGTTAAAAGGTGGTTTTAATATTATTATTTTATTCCTCAAATACATCAATAATTAATTGTTGACCACTAGTTTCATGTAATTTTAATAAAGCACTTAATGCGTTTTCAACTCGGCCACAGTACTCTTCTGCATCAACGTAGGGCTCCGTGGAATCTGAATTGCAAGTGGTTTCTTCCTCACTACTGGTTTTTTCTTCTTCACTACTGGCTTTTGCTTCTTCTTCATTTCCTGATGGCGTCTTCTGTAATTTTGGTAAATCCGAAATATAATTACAAAAACGGGAACGAGAAAGATATAAATCATGATGACCCGCAACTTTAATGTACTTTCTAAGTTTCATGAAAAAATAAAAATAACATAAAATAAAAAATAATATACATTAAATTTAAATTTTAAAAATTCCCTCCTAAAATAAATCAAGTGCCATACGACCTGCCATACCCTTACTAACCTTCTTTTTAGGTCCAGGTTTTTTATAACCTACTGTTTGTGCGATTAATGGTGCAGCTAAACGTGCTGCCATCCCCTTACTAACCCTCTTCTTCTTTGGTCCAGGTTTCTTTCTAAGGCCATACGCTGATGTAATTAGGGCTAGCCCTTTACTAATTTTCTTTGTTTTACGTTTTTTGCGTTTCTTTTTACCGGGTTTATGCACACCACACATTGCCCAGTACTTTCCTTTACATTGTGATCCTTTTTTAGTTTTGTGTGTACATCTAGATTTTGTCATTGTAACTAATTTTAAATAATGACCATTTTATAATTTAGACGCCCATTGTTCAATACGATCAACTGCCCTTTGAAATGTTTGCTGACCTTTAGTTCCTCCAGACGTAGACAGCATTTGTTTGCCTCTACCCTTAAGGTTTCTTCTGAGAAAAGGACCTAGTCTCTTCTTTGGAATCACGCTGCTAACCAAAGTGGGTGCCACTCTCTTTTTCTTTTTGATTTTTCTCTTTGGGATAGAAGTACTTAAGGGTATACCTGAACGCCACCCTGTACCCCTACCAACTTTTTTCTTTGGGCCTGGTTTTTTCTTTGGACCTGGTTTCTTTTTCTTATTTGCTTTAGGGGTTTTAGACGCTGTTCTCTTCCTCTTAACCCCTCCGCTATGAATTTTGCATTTACCTGTCTGAACAGCAACAGGCTTAACTACTGCTTTAAAATGGTTTTTGCAAGCTTTACCCTTTTTAGTGTTAGCTTTACATTTACCCATCCAAACACCTTTTTTCTCAACTAAACCCGACATTTTTTTATAACGTATTTTAAATAATGACCATTTTTCAATTATCTTTCAAAAGTTCACGAATAAAAAATGTGTCGTAAAGGAAAAGGTACACATGCTAAATGTCATGTGTGTTCCAAAGCTGCAGCTAGGGCAAAAGCTACATCTGCTGAATCTAAAACTGTTAAAAGGAAACGATCTTCAAAAAAATTGATTATTCCAAAAAATTTAAAAACTAGTACGCCGACATTGAAAGATGTTGTAGGGGGTAGGAAACTTAAAATGTAAAAAAATAAAACATTCTTTCATTTTTTAAATTTTATTTAATAATACACGAATGTCTGGTAAACGTACTTTATCCGATGCAAACAACGGGTTTGAATTTAATCAACAACATGTTGATCAGAAAATAGGTGAAGTTGTATACACTCTAACAGGCGACCCTATACAAATAGTTCATTTACAACCGGCATCTTTTATTTATAAAAAAAATTCCATTATAGCTGAGTCAAAATCTGAAGCTGTGTTGGACAACAATCAAGACAATACCATTGAAGAAGAGACAAAGAGTTACTAGGGCAAAACACTGGCCATATATATAAAAACTTATTTGTTGTATAATACTTTTGCGGCAATTTCAACTTGTAATTGTCTTCTCCTGTATTTTCATCACCCTCATTTGATTGCGAATCAATAGCAGGAATAGCAAAAAAATCCGTTTTTTCCCAATATTTGTACATATCGGAATAACCAGCACTTGCTTGACACTTTAATACAGCTTGATCTTTGTAACACGCCATTGAAGTAATGTCGTTTCCGTCAAACGTCTTGTTAATAAACCCAGCCATTAAATAAGCTAAAGAATCAATCTGTGTAATCGCCGATGTCATATCACCATAAGGTAAAAAAATATCATGATTCCCAGTAAAAGGGTCAAAAATAAACGTAAAATTCCCTTTCAAAACAAGAAATTGAGATGGGTTTTGACGAATGCTTAAAAACAATTTGTCGGAATTACTGTCTCCATGAGCTCTAAATATTAGATACAACCAGTGTGAAATAGTACAATTACTTATGTCAAATACATTAATGTTATCGTCAATAAAAGACAAGGGTGTGTTGCAATTGTTTTCAAATTCAAATTCAGTTTTATCTTCTTCAGCCATTTAAAACGTTTTTGAAAAATGGTATGGACACCTAATTAATAAAACATTTTGGTGGGAGATTCAAATTTTAAATTTTGAATCTCTACAATATAATCTATTTAATGCTTTATCAGAACAATTTTTTATTTACAATGGCTACATTCTCTACTTTTTCTAAAACAGTTGTGAATTGTGAGGATACAGAGGTATTATCTAAGACTTTGGACCAACTTCGTTTGGGGAGTCAAGGAAGTGTATTGGTTAAAGACCCGAAAACTGAGCAATATACCACTGTGCTATTAAAAATGTCATCAGCAATGGTTCAATATGTGGGGGAGTCTTATGGTAAGAACAAATTACAAATTGAAATCAACAGTGAGCTACAGCGATTTTTGAATGACATTATTGAATTTTGGCTACGACTTCCTAAGCATTCTCGAGCGAGGGGTACAAAAAAAGAGCCTAAACCTCGGTTTATTGGGACATCGGTAAAAATTGGATACCGTGACGGACAAGTTGATGTGAAAATGCAATGGGGTGATACAACAACTGAACTAATTTTTGCCCCAAAAATTTACACCATTGATGATGACAAAGGTTGTTTTACAGGGATTTACTTTACTTTGGACAGTATGTGCGATGTTGTAACAGCAAAAAAGAAGAGACAAGCGGGAGTTCGTCGTGTAATTCCTGAAACAGTATATGAGGAAAGTTTTTTTCCTGCCCCACCAGTACTTAAAAGAGAATAAATAAATAAATATTTTAAGATAATCTTGTAAGAACTAATTGCCAAAATGTTGTAGTACCTGCTTGACTATGCGCTGTAAATTGAAGTTCTAATGAACTATGCTGAACATTATGAGCGGTAGTTACTACTTGATAATTTATAGTCCAAATATTACTTCCTCCATTATATGATGATGGATCAGTTAAAACATCTGCAGCTGTAAGAAGTCTTGTTATTATAGCAGTTGTATTTCCACCTACATTTTGAAATGCTAAAACAAATGAATCCATACCAATAGGTGGATGTGTAGGATATCTATTAGCAGCAGAACTATATCTCAAAACCTTTACATTATACATATAATTTTCATTAATTCTAAAAGGATATTTGGTTGGCGGTATCGCACTTGAAAAATTGGGTAGACCATTAACAAGTATACTTTCAGTCCATTGTAATAGTTCATAAGGGGGGTTTGGTGTAAGTACATTAACCTGAATTGGGTCCAATATAAATTGAGCACCAGGACTATAAAATGGTGCATGATATAGATTAGCAGTATTTGCATCTAAAATAACATAATTAAGATTCACACCTTGTGCAGTAATAGAAGGCGCTACAAAAGGGACATCTGTTCTAAGTTGGGCAGTTTTTGTACCAACATCTTCATTTTGAAATATTAAATAGTTATGATAATTATTGGTTCCTTGACCATTATTATATGATCTTTGTTCAATTCTAAAATCCTTATTTTCTATCAATGACCACAAATGGTTATATCCAAATTGTTGAGTTCTGACACCATTTTTATAAAATTCTATATAACCTGTATAAGATTCAGAAGGACCATGAAGTAATTCAACACTGCTTTTATAACCACTCTTAGTAGCTATGACTCGGCTATTTGAAGTTATTGTACCAGGGACCATTAAATTACCATTAACAGTAGCAAGTCCTGTAGTAAGTTTAAATAGTGGAATTGATGCACTACTCACATACATTTTTATCGATGTCCCTTGTGCTGTATTATAGCCATGTAAATAAATTGATGTCTTGTTAAATCTATTAGTACCACCACCTGCACTTAATTTCAATATCCCAAAATCTGAACCTACACCATTTACACCCCAAATTTCATTAACACCATGATGAGAACCACTATTAGGTGTTAAACCTTCATCATCACCAGTAAAACCATATAACGTTAAACTACTATTTAATATCTTTGCTTTTGTCACATTATTAAATTTAATATTAATCGGTTGATCTAACCCTGCTCTTAAAACATTTGGTTCTGCAGTACCAATTTTATGAAATTGTAAAGCATCTGACCCAATTTTTAAAACATGAACCAATTGATCTATTATTTGAGTATCAATTATTTGACCCGCAATAATTTTTGTTATTACCTCTTGACTAAACGCATTTAATGTTATGGAACTGTGAACAAATACAGTATTTGAAAATTCATCTCCTGATTCAACTGGGACGTGTAAATGATGTGGAATATATTGATTTTGAGTAAAATCAGTACGTATTAGCTTTAAAGTAGAGTTTCCTAGTACTGGAAGTTCTCTAACTTTATAAATCCCATTTAATTCTAATGCAGGATGAAAAGAAACTAAAACACGATTGTTTAGCACTAGGTTACCATGAATATCGTGACCATCTATTTTAGACTCACTTAATACTATATCTAAGTGATTTGGATTAGCCACATCAGTAAATCTTGAAACTAAATCTTTATCTGTAATAACATATCTAACACTTTCTGAATAAAAATTTGTAAGCTGATAAGCAACAGTGCCTGATTTTGAGTCAACATATCTTTTAGATGTAACAGAATTATCCACATCAACATCACGTACATTTAATACTGGTAGGTTACTAGCTGTAAAATGAGTTCTAGGGGGAAATTGTGGGGCTCCTTCATCTAAATAGTGTGCTCCTTCAAACGAATATGCCATTTTCACAAATTAACTGAAATTAAAAAATGGCTACAGAGAGTAAACTTTCAGATGATGTTACAACGTTTAGAACATTTGAGCCAGAAAATATGGATTATACCCATTTAATGGCTCTAATCTTTGGGTGTAGTGGAAGTGGGAAAAGTTTTTTAATACGTGATTTATTAACTCATATTAATAGAAAAAAATATTGGAAACATGTTATACTGATGAGCCCGACAGAAAATTTAACACATACATTAGGTGTAACTCATGAAGAAAATACATTTAATTTTCTTGATTTAGAATATATTGATAATCAAATTGAAACACGTAAAAAAGCTAAAATGAAAGGAGCAACACTACCACCGATGCTATTTATTTTAGATGATTGCGCAGCTGATCCGTTGTTGCGATCAAAGAAAAAGTCCCCATTAGATAGACTTTTTATCAGTGGTCGCCATTTTAACATGGGGTGTATAATTCTGCTTCAAAATATGAACGCTTTGGACAGTGTGGGCCCTGCTCTACGTAATAATGCTACGCTTTTAGCCATAACACGTCCGAGAAAATGCAAAGACAGACAGTTTATTGTTCGTGAATGGTTCAGTATGGGGACTGAAAAAGAAGGTGAAGAAGCTCTTTTAAAACTGACTGAAAAACCATATACGTTTGCTATCGCTGATCTACACCAGTTTGCTGGTGCTAGAAAACTAACCGATTTTATTTACCAATATAAAGCTAAACCTCAAAAAGAATTTAAAATGGGTAGTAATAAAGTACCCACTACGGTCCGACATTATAAAAGATTTCGAAAAAAAAGTTCAGACACGGGTAAAAAAATGTCTGATTCAGAAACGTCTGATTCTGATTTGGATACGGATAGTAGCATGAGCGACGAAGAAAGACATAATTTATTGGCTAGTAAAGTACACAAAAATGTGGTAAAAAAAGGTGTGCGTGGGCGTGTAGAAACATCGCACTGGGGGAATGGTGATGAATTTACATTTTTTACCCCTTTTGAAACTGTCTATGAAAAACGTAAAAAAAGAAGACGTATTGTAAAACTATAGCATATAATATATTGAGTAATGAGCGTTATCCAGAGAATTCCGCCGTTTTTGAAACCCGTTTTCTATACAAAGTTTTAAATTTTTAACTAGAGGATCCATTTTGTGATAAAAATAGGCATCTTTGACTGTATTCAATAAAAGTGTGGGTTTATAAAGCGGACTTAATGGTTTATAAGTTAATTCATTGGTCCCATAAGTTTCTTCCAAAAAATATTTACCTTCACCCACTAATTTGCACCTGTTACGTGTTTCAACATATAATAAATCTGTGCTATTACTTTGAAGCCATGTTGTCCACGGAACTAATTGGTTAGCCACCAATTTAAATAAACTGTCCGGGACATGTCTAAATGCATACGTCACTGGATCGTGTTCATTATAAACACGCCAAGAAGGGTGACCTAATTCATTAAACCTTGTCATTGTTTCGTAAGACCCCCACGCCGGTGAATTAAACACATAACATGCTCTTAAAGGGTGCTTTTTAAAGAACTTTTTATATTCCATACTGAAAATTTGAGCTAAAGCACCGCCTAAACTATGCCCTGTAATATACACACTATGTTTTTTATCACCTAAAAGGTCTTCAAGTTCTAATAATAACTTTTTTAAAACGGTGCTATAGTAGTACCAAAATCCTGAATGTACTTGACCTACACGACTTGTATAAGGTTTCATTAAAGCATCGGCAAACACATCTTTAATCATCCCCATAGTCGCTTCAAATCTTGTTCCACGAAAAGCTATAATGCATTGATCTCTTCTTTTGTACACCACTACTTGAGCGCACGTGTCACATGTTAATGTTGTTATTTTGTAATGCACACTTAGCATTCTATTTGAAGGCGAATTCCCGTTGTAAGCTTCTTTTGCAAACTCAGCTAGAAAATTTGCGAGTTTAATATCAAATGTTCTATTAAAAGCTGCTTTTTTCTTAAAAGCGTTGGCTTCATTGGTATTTTCATTATTTACGTTGGCTGTTAATTTACCCTCATCGTGCCATGCATGATAAGCTGTCGGTTTTGGTGCTAAAACTTCTGGAGGTTGTGTGGTCACTGGTGGTGGTGGCGTTGTAACAGGAGGTGGTGGCGTTGTCACTGGTGGTGGCGTGGTAACAGGAGGTGGTGGCGTTGTCACTGGTGGTGGTGGAGTGGTTGATGGCGGAATTGTAGGTGTAGGATCACCGGCGTTAAAAGTCATTGCGTGTTCAGTCCAGTAATTTAAATCAGAGGGGTCTTCTACCGAATTATTTTCGTTTAAATGAACATACTTCCATTGCCCATTTTCTTGGTATACGGGTAGCAAAGTACCTTCTTCAATATAAATGATCTGATTTGTTACTTCTTGACGGTATGATAAAATCGTGTGGGTTATATTATGTATAGCGTCATGTATAACAATATCCGATTGATTTCCACGATAAGTAAAGCCTTCAGGACCAGTCCATATATAACGTGTTTGATCTTGTACAAAATGACCACCTGTTATTTCTTCCCAAGTAGGCGTACCCACTTCGGTCATTGAGCCGCCCGCATTTCTTACATATTGGTGTCTTCTATACAACGGTGCACCAGTAGTTTCATCCAAATATAATTTTAAACCATTACACTCATATTCAGCGACATATTCATCTGCTCGTACATTTCCGAAAGAATCACTGTGTGTTTGACCTTCATGTTTTTTAAAACTTCTTACATATGTAAAATTAGGTGGTGCCCGTGCACGAGCCACTAAATGGTTATTAATAACAGGGTTTCTACCTGATGGTGTACTTGATGGTGTACCTGATGGTGTGCCACTACTTGTACCGCTAACACGTGATGGTGGACGGCTAATTGTACTACATGGACCCGTGTAACGACGACCTAATTGACACTGACGTACCGAACTTCCGCTTAATCCGTGCATTGACCCGGTTTCTTGACTCCCGCTTTGCCCATAAAAACCATGTAATCCACTTTGCCCATGAAGACGGTTATAAACATAACCACCCAGTAATCCCGCACCAAGAACCGCAGCCCCGCCCGGTGTTTCTAACATAGTTGCGGCTGCTGATGCTGCTGCTCCAGCAGATAATCTACGTCGTTTTCTGTCATTTTCCATTTTTACCGCTAAAGTAAACGTTAATTTAAAAAATGAACAATATTTTGGAACATCAACAGGGTAGTGTCATTATTGATTCTTTGAGCGGTGTACAGACAGACGTCCTAAAGTACGAGCCAAAGGGTGTACTTAAATTTGCTGGGCAGTATGTCTTGCAAAAGTTTATTCAAAGTTGGCACGCTCATGGTGCACGAAATCTTCAAGTAGGTCACAGGCCTGTTTTTGAAACACCCAAATATGGAACTCTTTATGAACTTTGGGTTGAATTTAGAGCTACTATTTCGTTTACAGCTGCGGCAAATAGTGAAAAATCTTATGTAGTTATTCCTCCTTTACTTGCGCTAGAATTGTGTAAGTCTTTTGAATGGCAAACACGGTCAGGCACAATGCTTAATAAAATGTTCCCCGAACAAATTTTGCAAAAGGTTTTACGTATGCCGTATCATAAAAGGCGAAGGTATCTGAGGGCCATGGGCGGAACTAAAGCGATTAAGGTACCCGGAACAGTAGCTGGTGGTGTAATAACATATGATGTAAATGTTATGCTCCCGCTCATGTTTGATATGTTTGACGATCCGCGAACACAGCCTGATACCCTTGCCACTGTAGAAACACAGTTTATGCTTGAAGGACGACCTATTACTGAATGGCTTTCTGTTGTTGATAGGTCAACAATTGAAGCACGAGAAAATGCTATTATTCATGCACATGCTGATAATCAAGCAATAGGTGATGCTGGTCGGGGGTTGGGGGCGTTGACAAGTCCTGAATTACAAATCGGAACGTTAGATTTTCACTATTATTACCGTATTTATAAAAACCCTTACCGTATTAGCCTGAGAAAAGCTCTTCACAGTCGTAGTGGTTCAGGGACGTCACCGGCGCGTTTTGTTGACACATCATATTATCTTGAAGCAAATCGTATTCAAACGACATCAAAATTGTCGTTTATCAGTGTTGACAAAGTAGCCGAAGATGGTGATTCTTCAGGAGTTTCCACACCACTAACTCTTTCTGGTGGAAATGCCGGTAAAACCGCATTACCCTCTCTACAATTAGCTCTCGGTGCAGCTCTAAATGCTTATACTACTAATACCGCGTTTGTTGAGGAAAAACTTACTTTAGAAGTTGAACTAAGGTGTGATCAACCGGTTATTTCAACGGTTATCGCTGTACGCTTTGGTAAATCGAGTCCTCTTTTAAGAGCTTTTTATAGGCAGCTCTTTGCTATGCCACGGCTGGATAAAAAGGTATCACATTCAAGGAAAGAAGATTTTAGTATTAAGTTTCTTGAAGCGAGTAGTGTTTTGTGGGAAGGAAACCAAAATTCTCTAGGATGGGAATCCGAAATGACCGGTTTGTCCTTTCAAGAAAATCTTGAACAAATTGGAATAACTGATGCAGCAAATTATAAAAATTTTAGCTTGTATGATTCAGATACAGATCTGTCTAAACCACCCCCGATCGGGTACATTGTTATCGACTGGGGGCAATTTTACAAGTATAATAATATGCGTACAGCTATTACGTTTAAAAATCTGAGTAATCCTAAATTTGTTCTTGAAATCCCCCAGCTTATTGATAATGTTACGGTAAGTAAGTTACTAGACCCTGTTCCCATAGGACCGATGACTGGTGGCAATTCTACAGATGCGGTAACTATAGGTGCTGGTAATCAGGATTCTTTCCGCACGCTCTTTCAATCACCAATGGATGCCCGATTTACCACAATCGCCGCAGGGGCGGTTCAGGCTGAACCCCCTACCCAGACATACGATTTTTACATGGAAGTATATCACCAAGTTGTGCAAATGCTCAATGTCTCTTATGACCCAGATTACAGGAACAGTGTTATTGACCGTGAACGCGAAAACTAGTCATTTTATATTTTAACATAAAATGTCAACGTTTCATTTACGAATCACTGAAAAAACCAACAACACCGCCATCAAACTAAACAGGGCAGATGTTGAAACAGGTCGAATTATTTTAAGCAGTTATTCATTTTATTTCGAGGAATTTGCAGATGACGAATCATTACATTATAAGGCTACTGTAACGAAAGTACATGAAATTGTCTGCGACATACCTTTCATACAAGCATCCACACTAAATGATGTTCGTGATTCGGGGACAATGATTCACCTACCGGTAAAATCTAATCGAATAACCAGTACGGGAGAATATATTACTAAACACACTATAGAAACACCTAATTTAGAAATTTTAAATTTAGAAGATGTTTTAGGATATTTTATTCCTGTAGATGTATATTATATTGATAAAAACGGTGGAATGCAAATGTTACAACGTACTGGCACAAATCACATAAAATTCGTACTTAATCTTTATTTTACGTATGCAGATAATACTATGTAAAAATAAATTTTTTACTTAAAAAAACTTTCAACCAGTGAATCCATATCGTCTACAGACATAAATATATCGTCAAACGAAAAATCGACATTACATTCACCACCAATATCGTGTAAAGTACCCGAAAAAAGATTTGTACCTTCAGGTCTTTTCACTAAATCTTTATGAGTGAAACTTTCTTCCAATAGCGGTTTGAACCCAAAATTAGTGAATTTCTTGAATTCGTATTTAAGACATTTCCGTAAGCCTTTACTAATAGCTTGTTCTAAAAATAAAAAATATTAATAGAAATAATATTTATTTTAAAGCTTTTTCCAAGCACATGCGGTGCATACTATTCATATACTCAGCGCAAAACGAACCTGAGTCAATGAATTGAGACCACTGCGCGCGGCGAGCGCTGTGCGGCTTAATCGCCAGCTTGAAGTAGCGGTGCATGATAAAGTACCACAGGTCATCCGCCTCCACACTTAAATGCACCAAGGTAGCAAATTTCTCCGGCTCAAGGTAGTGCTGGTCATCAAAATAATAGCATGGGTCATCCGGTGGGCGCACCTCAATGGCTTCCAAGAATCGAAAATTGTCGGCAGGCATCGAACTCCAACGCATCAAATCATTCTCGTCAGACATGTTCCAACTTTAGGGTTTTTTGTTTTTTGACTCAGCTCGCGAATCTGCGCGAATGAATATATCGGTTATTTTTATATAAATAACCCATATAAAAGATACTCATAACCGTTATTATATTTTTAAATATCCCATATTTAAATTTTAAATAACCGTTATACATTAGTCGACGACAACCCCAAAATCCTCAAAAAACAAAAAACTCTAAAGTTGAAACATGTCTGCCTCACCGATCTACGTTTCCGGCAATGATTCTGATATTGAAATTGTTGATGTCTCTGAAAATGAATCTACCCCGCCAGGGAGCCCTATTGCTATTGGATCTGTTATTCATGTAGTTGAAACCCCTTCAGGTTTAGTCTTTCATCGCCGGATGCGACAACCCAGGATTGACACTGTGATGCGCAATCATGCGGCTAAGGTGCAGAGTGAGCACCACGCTGCGGCTATGGAGCAGCGCGCGCGGGATGCTTCGCTTGCGACGAGCACTGCTACCAACCCCTATTTTGCTCAATATCTTGCTGGGGCGGGGGGTTTGGGGGATGGTGGCGTTATGTATCCTGATGTTGCCCGCTGCCTTGGCTTTCTGATGCCGCGCCACGCCATTGAAATTTGCCCGCCATCGCGCAAGCGGAAATATTCCTGGATTGCGAACCCCCTGGAGAACCCCCGCCCACTTCACGACCCCTTTGACGACACCGAGGGGCCCTGCGATGGTGAGCAGAAGGGACAGGAGTAGGGCTTCTAGCTAGGCCCACCTTCTTCTCATGAAAAATAAATTTTTTTAATACAACTGTTAAAAATACCGTACACCTCTTAAAAATACCGTACACCGTACATCGTACATCGTACACCATACACCATACACCGTACAACGTA
>Ga0070746_10000620_pt1 | contig 21232 bp, 28 predicted proteins | sample VirMetDEL_Mar_21_FD_77016 | JGI IMG/M metagenome (GOLD analysis project Ga0070746, IMG submission 77016) | Aqueous microbial communities from the Delaware River and Bay under freshwater to marine salinity gradient to study organic matter... | ecosystem: Environmental > Aquatic > Marine >...
CACCAGACTTAGCATCTTTCTGTGAATCCATAGGGATACACATTCCGTAACCATTGTAGTTAAATCCAGTACCACCTAACAAGTCAGGACGATTAAATAGGTCATAAGTTTTCTTGTGGAAAGTATAACCACCACGAGAGAACGAGTTAAAACCTAAGTTCAACGCCATATCTTTGTTGTTAGCGAAAGTACCATAGTTAGCACCACCAGCAGCGTAAGCTCCTTGTGCAGCTAATAAGTCATCAATATCTAAAGATAAGTTAATACCAGCGTAAAGAGCCATTTCTTTTGAACCTCTGTATTTATCTAAAGACTTAACAGCAGCGTCAAAGTCAGCCATTGTAATTGCTGAAGAACCAAGATCCATAGTTTGACCTTTGTTTTCAATAAATGGTAAAAGACCTTCAGTTGTAGAAATACCAGTAAGGACTGCAGCAGCAGATCCATCAGTATCAGTATCATCAGAAGTTAATGTTCCATCACCTGATTGTCCAATAATCATTGCTAATTCAGCATAGTCTTGAAAACGTTGGTAAGTATCAGCCTCACCTTGTAAGTACCATAAGTAACCAGTACCCATCTCAGGAGAGTTAACTTTTACATAAACAGCGTTAGTTGCCTCAGAACCAGAAACAGTGAAAGATTCTTTAATAATCTGACATTTGTTTTGGTATTGAGTTACACGAGGTGTAATACCAACTGGTTGACCACTTCTTTCAGCATAAGCATTACCTACTACAGCATAAGCTTGTGAAGAAGCAGAAGAAGGAATACCACCATTCATGTTTTTAACTGTAAAGTCATTATCTGCTAATCCTGCTGTTACATATAACATAGTACCATCAGCACCTAGAATTAAATCACCATCTCTTAACGCTACGTTACCAGTATCTGCACTTCCTGTATCAGTAAAAGCTGCAGCCATTCGTAATTCATTTCCAGAAATATCAGCTTCAAAATGGTTGTGAAGAAGAGTTTCCTCATAGTGCTCAAAAGTTTGAGATGTTGTTTCTTTTTTAGAACCTAAAAGTTCCATCAATCCAGTGATACCTTGATCACCGTATCGTTTAATTAGTTGCTCATCTACATCACGTTTATGTAAAGGTACGTTTGCTGCTGTTCCGTCAGAAGACGCTAACAAAGAAGCACTACCAACATAGTTAGATGTAGTTGCAACTGCCACATTAGAAGGAGTAGGCACCATTGTTGGTGACGATCCTAGACTTACTGTTGCCATAATTTTATAATTTTAAATAAATAATAATTAATTTTTGTTTTAACCAAGTATTTGTCTTCTCAACATGTCGAGAGTTGACTCTTGTTTCTGAGGTGTGCTCTGCTTGTCTTGGACAAACGATGGGTTCTTAATCTCATTAATTACGCTCTCTGTCCCCTTGCTTCTGTACTGATTAGCTACACCTCTAACAATCTTGTCGATGTTATTTAAGATGTACATATCTGTATTGAGAGCGTCAAAGTTCCAGTCACCACTTTCGTTTACATACTTATCAAAGAAGTTTTCTAGATCTGAGTTATAACTCTTAATCTCTTGACGAGCTTCGTCATCAAGCGTATAAGTAAACTCTTCACCTTGGTCATTCATAGAGAAAGATAAACCTTCAAGGTCATTAACCTCATTCTCCATTGTAGATAACCATTCTCCTCTGTCAGCCTCAGATACTCCAGGATCATCTGCTTGCATTGGCATAGCATAATCCTCTTTCACCTTGTTAAAGTAATCTCTAGCAGCTCTAGCGTCCTTCGTAAGCTGAACCTTACCAGCGTTAGTGTCTCTCGAACTATACTCCTCAGAATCTGTTTTGTATGTCGCAGCAATGTAATCATTTAACTCAGCTTCAGTTAAACTTGGATTCTCTACTCGTAGATACTCCTTCATTACAGCGTCATCAGATACGTTGGATAAATCAACCGTCTGAGTGTTTAGGTAATCTTGAACAGTACGACCAGTGTTTTTTACATACTCATTAATAACTTGAAGCTGCTCGCTAGCAAAGTTATTGCTTTCTGTTGTTTCACCAGTGTTGTTAAAATCATCAAATGAATCTATGTCTCGCCCAAGCTTCTCGCTAAGGTATTGTAAGACAACTTGATCATCACTTAATTCTTCACCCTCTTGTGGTTGACTAGTTTGAGGTTGTTCCTCAACGTTAGTAGTTTCCTCAGTATTTAAAGAACTCTCTTCTCCTGTCAAGTCTATAACGTTAGATTGCTCCTGCGTTACAGGTTGCTCTGACTCAACTGCTTGGTTTTCATCACCAGTCAAGTCAACGATATTTCCTTGTGTTTGTGGCTGAACTACTTCACCCCCAAACTGTTTTACTAATTCGTCTCTTATATCCATTGTCTTAAATTTAATTACTTATTTTCGCAAATATAAACTTTTTTATTATAAAGTCAAATTATTTAACTCACTTTATCTTCAGAGCCTAAAGGACCTCTTTTACCATCTCTTTGTTCAATCATTTGAGATTGATTTATAGCAGATTGTTGCTGAACCTCTTTTCTAACACCACCTTGTATAGAGGCAGCTCCCTCTTTACCTAAGTTGCCTAGCTCTATCTCTCTAAGTCTTCTTTGGTGTTGAGCTTGCTCGAACTGCTCTTTAAGCTGATACTCCATTTGCTTTAACTGCATGTCTGCTTGGCTCTTAGCCTGAATACGAGCCTGTTCTATTTGAACCTCTGCTTGCATCTCTTGCTGCTTAAGCTGTGCAGATTGTTGTGCAGACTGTTGTTGCAACTGAGCGTTTTGCTCTGAAGCTTGTTTTGCCTGATCCTGTTGTTCAGCCTGATACTTTTTCCTTCTTAGAATTAACATCTGATTAGCCATCTTCACATTTCTAACTGTACGAATCATTATAGCGTCCTCTAACCTTAACTCTTTCTGAGCTAAAGATACCTGAATGTTTTGTTCCATCATCTGCTTCTCCTCCTCGTTAGGTGCAACCTCTAAGGTAATACCGAACTCATGGATGGATAGCTTCTTCATCATATCTATAGACTCCATAGCTGTCTCACCAATAACATTAGCATACATACTGTGAAGACCTTTAAAGTTTACTAAGTCTTGCATCCTTACGGTAATACTCTTAGCTACTCTATTAGTTACGTTAAGGTAAGCATCATTAATATCTCTAGTAGCATTATTGGACGCTAGAAGCGATAACTTCTGAACACCCACCAAAGCCTCACTAGATGGTTTAGATGCGTCACGTGCCTCGTTAATACCTGTAACGTCACGAATCATCTGCATGTTATGGTTATACACCCCGATAAGAGTACCGAAGTCTTTACCTATACCATTCTCTAACTCTTGTATCGGCATAGCTCCAGTCATCTGACCTTCATCGTCTATACGTCTATAATATATATTACCTGTCTGATCGTAAATTTCTTGTAACTCCATAGGGGTAAACGTACCACCGTCACCCTTAGATACGTTCTCTAAAGAACCTACCTCAAACGCAGCACCCTTTGGTCTCGCTTTAGCAAGTACGTGCTGAATCTTTAAGTGAGCTAGTTGAATCTGATCAGCAAAAGGAACCATTCTATCCACTAAAGAACGACTCTTCATTTTGTATAGGTTTGGCTGGTAGATAATATAAGATAAGTTAGTCTCAGATAGAGCTGACTTTTTCCTAGGCATATCCTTCATTAACCCGTAGTTAAACACGTAGTCTGAACCTACTATATATTTTCCTGTATATACAACCTTTACAGTAGAACCAATAGCTTGTCTATTTGTCTTAGAGTTCTTAGGTTGTTTATAGTTGGATGCTTTCTTGTTTACAGAGTAACCACCTTTAGCGTTATCTTTCTTTTCGTATTTTAACTCGTGACTTGTAATAAACTCAGCATCTAATATATTAATACTAAACTTATCATAATCATAGGAATTATCTCCGTTATCGTAATTAGCTGAAGTGTTAAAGTTCATTGGGTTATTATTCTTCCCAGCGTACTCGTTAGCTATATTAATGTAATCCTCCTCACTAAACTCATCTCCTGCTTGCTGTTTTAAATCAGCTATAGTCATTGAGTAAACCTCTCCTGCGTGTCTTATATTCTTATAGTCAGAACTAGAAGAGAAAGAGGTAATAAGGTTTGCTGGGTCTACGTGACGTATCTTAACACCACTAGATGAAGATAGGTCAGTCTTAGCTGCACATAATCCCAAGACAACTAAGTCACGAATCATGTACCTCTTAACCTCAGCGTAATCATTTATATCTAAAGTATACTCAATAGCCTTCTCTAAAGCTATCTCAACGTTTTGCTTATAGTTAAGTGCCATAAACATCTCAACCTCTTCAGAACTCTCAGCTACAAAGCCAGTAGGAGATAATGGTATACCAGTCTCATCCTCTAGGTTATTTAAGAAATCCTTGGATAGCATCTCGCCATACATCTTCTTCTTCTTTTCTAGCCTTTTGTTTGCAGCAATAGGGTCAATAGATTGAGCCTTTATATCGTACTCCTGGTTTACCATTCCATTAACGATAACGTCAACAAACTTAGGTATTATAGATACAGGGGTCCAATCAATATTAAGGTAAGACGTGTCTCCCTCAGCATCCATAAGGTCCTTGTACTTACCAACGTCCTGATTACCTTCAGCGTAACTTCTATTCCTAGAGTACCTTAGCTTTTTATCCCTAAAGTAAGCATCACTATTGTTATGCCACTCGTAGTACATAGCTCTGAAATAATTTAAACCATAAGCTTTCGATGCCTTCTCTTCGTTTGTAGATAAAGGAGATGGGTAGCCGTTTGATTCTTGTTTCTTGTTAAACATATCTATCTTAGTTTTTTACTATACATCCCCTTATTGTTATACTTCTTAACTAAAGGTGATGATATTTTTAATTCTTGCTTTGGTTTAATATATTTCTGAGAAGCTAGTAAAGCTAATGATGAAGAAATACTAGCATCGTATTTTGTTCTATTATCTATCTCGAACCTGCTCCAGTCATCAAGTAAAGTGTTAAAGTAACACCTTCCCATCTCGCCTGTATCAGGAGTTATACCCACGTGATCATATATATAGGTTGCTATAGCTTCTGCCTGAGCATTTATTACAGCAGCTCCAGAACCAGGTATACCCTTTGTCTTTTGCTTTCCTTTACTCCACTCTGTGTGAGTCATTTCTGGTCTATCCATAAGGTACTCATAGTAACCCCTATTCTCGAAGTACTTAAGTATACCTACCTTGTTATTCTCTACCAGTATCTGACAACCGTAGAAGACACACATCTTAATCATGTCCTCGTAGAATATCTCCGACTTAGGTGGTCTATTAATGTACTCACATACAAACTGCATAGACGCATCACTCGACATACTGAACTTATGGAATACATGAGCAGCAGCGTCAGATCTCCTACCATCAGTAGTGGTGTCATGGTCATAAGGGTCACACCCTGCAACCAAGCTATCGGACTTTCCAGGGAATTTCCTGTTGAATCTAGAAGAGATAACATTCTGCTCTCCAACTTCTGGGACCCAACTAATTTCCCACTTACCTTTTCTGTGTGGTACCCAAATAACTTCGCTATCTCTGTTCCCACCCTTCCATATAAACTCACCCCTTGTTGTAGTTACACTATTAACCTCGTTGTAATCCATCTGTTGATAGATCTTTTCTACGTCAAAGATACAACTTTGAGTGTCATTTCTAAAAGCTTCTTCTATAGTAAATGGAAATTGTCTTTTAAATTCTGATAACGCTGTGGTATCATTCTTTAAAGCTTCCCTTCTATTTTGTATGTAATCCTTAGCACCTACGTCTATTAACATATCATCCACACCCATCGCAGGCTTCTCAGGAGTATCTATTATAGAGTTACCATACTCATCTATAAATCCCTCTAGGTTATCGTAAGCAGGTATAAATAACTTGTATAGCCCACTCTTAGTCCTACCGTTGAGATCTTTTTCACTCATGTTAGAGTCATAGAATATATCCTTGTACTCTGAACCACCATCCTGCAACTTGTTAGCAGTAGAGCCCATCATACATTTACCTACAATCTTTCTACCTAGTAACAGACAGGTTTGTGTTACACTCCAGTTCTTCTTTATAGAGTTCTGACCAATCCACTTAGCAGCTTCATCATGAACTAGAAGTTTTAACTTCTCACCATCGTAACTGTTATCACCAGTGTTCTTCCAATCTATACTAGAGTTCAAAGCTTCAGAGTTCTCTATGTGTTTCTGATTCTTTGTTATCTTCTTAGCAGGCTCTCTAAAAGCCAACTCTACACGAGGGTTACTAGAACCATCTTGTATTGGTTGAAAAAAGAATGGGTAGTTACGATATATACGCACTACCTTATCAGTAAACATAGTCTTAGCATCTGCACCAGTCTTTGATAATATACCAAACCTACTCTCGTAAGTCATGGTAGATAGGTTGACTGTTTCACTACTAGCCATATAAGAAAAACCACTACGTCTGTTCTTAAGAAAACACATTCCGTAAGAGTTCTTATCTAATTTACACGCTTCCCAAAAAATAAAGAACGTTCTGTTAGCAGCCCTGTAATCAGGATAACCAACATCTATTTTACTCCACTGGATAAACATATAGTGTGACCCAGTAATGTACGTAGGAACTCCGTTGTTATAAAACCATAACCCCTCCATTCTACGTCTAAACTCTTCCTCTATGTAATCTACAAAGTCAGAAGCGTTCTCCCTTGTTAAAGCCTTTGGTGGTTGAAGTCTAGTCCACTTCTGCTTTGCTTTGGGTAGGTCGTGGTAAAGTATATCTTTATTATACCTAGGTCTTTTAGGTAAGACAATCTTTAAATTGTCAAACTCCATTACCTCACCAGGACTGTCTTTAATTAAATATATCGTATTATTTTCTTGCATACTTTTCTGCAAAAGAACCTTTAAAATCTTTTTTGTCTTCTATCAAAGAAGAACCATCCTTAATTCTATCCTCTAGGTTTTTAATCCCTAAAAGTATCTCTTGACAATCTTCAAAGCATTCTCTTTTTGCTTTAATAGCTTGTCTTCTCTTTGCGTCATCTTCCTCTAGTAATGGTTTACTTATCTCTTCTATAAGAAGGTCTATAGCTCCCTTACTTGCCTCTATAAGCCTCTCTAAGGTGTTTAGAGCGTAGTCTTTATTGTTATCTATCATAAGAAGCTAATATATCAACGTTACGCATGCGTAGAAGCTTTTTACCATCTATATCCATTTCGTACTCAGAGTTCTCACTCCACATAACTCTATCTCCAATTTTAACTCCCTGGTCTTTTACCCAATCGTTAATAATAACTGCAGTACCATGGAGCTCCACCTCAGAAGGGGAAGTTTCTAAGAATATTCCAGACTCTGACATTTCAGCCTCCTTCATCTCTTGCTCCATAAAGTTCCATACCCCAATTGGTGTATATTCTCCCTCCCTTTCTATAAGGTATATCTGCTCTATATAAGCCTGATATATGTTATCCTTGTCTGCGTGATTAACATGATTAGTAGGTGTAGCGATAAAGTGGTGAAACCATACCTTATCTCCTTCCTGTATACCTGAATCACTAGTGTCAAGGGTTGGTGTTTTATACACCGTACCGTATTGTCGGGCTAGCTTCATAGGATCGTAGGATGTATCTCTGTACATCTCCTTACCATTTAATAGTATTGTATCCTCTGTTTCTTTTTCTACCTCTATCCAGTAGAGATCTTTAATTGGCTTCATCTTTTTTTCTTTTACTTTACTTCGTAGTCATCTAGGACATCTGTATTGTACTCTATAGCTGTTGGCTGGGAGAAGAACCTTTTCCAAGGTCTAGAGAACTCCTCCGCTTCTTTCTTTATATATACATCGTAGACTACCTGTTGGTGTTTATACCAAGCTGCTTCGTCTTGTATGATTGCTGTTATCTTTAAGGAACCACCTAACATTCGTTGACCTACTTGGTAAGTCAATCCCTGCTTTAAGTCCCCTATTGTAATCTTTCTAATAATAGGGTTAATTGAATCCATTTTAATTTAATTTAGTTTTTTTTTACTCGTATAAACCTCTTGATATTTTAATATACCCACACTGCAAACCTCTAGATGCTGCTGTATGAGTTTGAATGCCAATAAAAGGAAGTAAATCTATATCATCTGTCATAGCTAAAGACTTTGTTGTAGCTACAGCTTGAGTAACCCCACCTGCAGTCGTACTAGTAGGTGTGGTTGTTAAACCGTAAGATCTATTATTAACTGATATAGATATTTGTCTACTCTCATTAAAGGCTATTTTTAACTTATACACAGTGCTTGCGGCTACTACTATACCTAAATCTGTTATATAATCAACCCCCCCTATACTATAAATAAAGTGAAGGTTGCCATTTGTAGTTAAAGCTCCTTGATCATCGTCTACAGCGTATAAAAAATAAGCCTGATTTGCATCTGTTGCATACGCACCTACCTCAGTAAGCTTTAATCCAGCCCAAATAGAGGTTGAAGTTATAGACCCACCTGTAGATATAGCTGTAGAAAATTCTGTTTGGTTTTCCGTTCCAAAGCCTACCGAAGCCCAAGCAGAAGATTCAGCATTTGATGGTAACTCAGTGTTACCATTTCTAGGGCTTATTACTGATCTGTCATTATCCGTAGTTCCAGTAATTAATTTAATCCCAGCAAAAGAAGAATCTCTATTTGTATTTCCAGATACTTGAGATGCCCCTGCACTAACCCCACTTAAAACAAAGTTTTGATTAGGGGTTATGTATGGGTCTACAATAAAAGCAAGCTTAAATACTTGTGCAGCAACATCAGTTCCATTAGTACCTATTCTAATCTTACAACTACCGTTAGCCACATCATGAACTAAAACGTTAATCATAGCATTATCAGCTATAGTACCTCCATCTTGTAATTGAACATGAACATGAGATGAAGTCCCAAATATGTGGTTATTATTAAATGTAAACTCTACCGTATCTGTAGCCGCAAGGTCAACAGACTGCATAGTTATAATACCATATTTAGCCTGTAAAGTTACAGCAGTAGTTGCATTAGTATCTTGAGTTACAGCAGCACTTTGTAAGCTTGGGACTTTTTCAAAATACTCTACAAGATTAAATCTATCATCAGACTGAGATACTGTACCAGCAACGTTAAGGTTACCGTTCTTATCTATACGCATCTTTTCAGACCCGCTAGTAGAAAACCCTAAGTAATCTTGACTATGATCGTAGTATATCTGTCCAGCGTCATTATCGTTAGAGTCACCAAAGAATATATTCCCTGAAGACGAAGAACCAGATAGTATGGTTAAACCAGCATCGCTAGAGTTTTCTAACGTTAGTTGGTTTGCAAAAGTACTAGAAGAAACAGACCCAGCACTAACACCCATTACATGAAGTAACCCATCAGGAGTAGCACCTGCAGTACCGATACCCACCTTAGTGAACTCAGCTTTATCTGTAGATAACTTCATCGCTGTAGCGTTACCACTACCCGTCTCAACAGATTTTAGATTAGTATCTTTAATCTCAGCAGCCGATTTTAGTATGGTCTGATATGTAGATGATATTGCTTTTCCTTTAAGTGTAGCCATTTTACTTTTTCTTTATTTTTTCGATAGACCTACCTGCAAAGTAAGCCCCGTATACTGTTATTAATAATGTTTGATATATAGGAATATAACTTTCTTGAATTACAAAACCTCCTATATTTCCGTCAAATACTGACAAAACTACAAAAATTGCAGTTAAAAATATGCATATTAACGGTCTAATATTTTTACTAAGCCAGTTGTCAGACCTCATGTCTGCCTCCCATCTTCTTGAAACTTGTTCCTGAGCGTTTGACTCAGCCTTCATAAGAACTTCTTCTATAGCTTTCTTTGCAGCTAACCTTTCTTCGTCAGACGTGGTAAGGTTATCTACTATATTACCTACACTACCTAAAATGTTTCCACCTAATAAATCTAATAACTTACTCATACTTCTGCATACTTATACTTAGTATCGTTGTCCTCATCTTTATAAGCCTTTAAAACTTGTTTTCTATTGTTTTTTTCTTTTAAAGATATGTGTATCCAAGAGAAATCAAACTCGTTAATCATTTGATCAAACTCTAATCCTGAATCTAGAATCCAATCATAGATAACCTTATTATTCATTTTTCCCCCTTCCCAAAATTGCAAATCCAAAGCCTCGCCTTTACAATGCTGCGATTTACTACTGCCACCAATAGCACGATTGAGTGACGGGTTGCGATAACCACTACTGATCCTGATAGGACCAATATCGTCACGAATAGGCTGTATAAGATTAGATATAAGCCTTTGCATATTTTCCAAATGTTCCTTTGTTGGCTCATTACTAATTCCTAATCTTTTAGCTGTATTACTATGAGTAATCTCAGATAATACAAAGTTTTTACTTAATCTCATCTATGTAAACTTTCCTAGTTAGAATGCCATCGCTTGCTATATAGAAACCTCTTACAGGTTTTACCTCTCGACCTAAAACATCATAATAATGAGTTGGAATAAATTTTGCATTGCCTAACTCTTCTATACCTATAGTTAAGCAGCCTACGTCAACTAATTGTTGTAAGTTATCTTGAGGCCAAGTCCCTAAAGAGTCTATCCAATCTACATCAGATAAGAACCCATACTGTGCTTCAGCTATATATAAATAAGCACCATTCCAACCATCACCATAGCTGTCTTGCATATTAATCTGGTAATACTGAGGTAGTACGACAGCCCCTAAATAAGGAGAGCCACCTTCTAATAGTACCCCACCGTTACAAGTTAAGATTTGCCAAGATATTTCGTCAGGGTATTCCCCTGCTAGACACTCTACAAATACAGTTTGCTGTTGAGCGTTAGCTGCTTTAGATAATCCTATTAATATAAAAAATACTACAGCTATAGTTAGTGCTAAGTATGCCCCGTATTCTAAATTGCCTTTTTTCATTATTGAAACTTATTAAATGTTATTTCGTCTATAATTGCTTGTACTTCTTTTTTTGTTGCCTCTAACTGCATCATAATAGTAGGGTTAAACCTAGTTTGCTCTAATCCGTTATCAAATACTATAACAGTAGGAACTGATGTTACTTTATACTTAGACTGGAGGTCAGAACTCTTAACTATACAAACTCTGTATACGTTACAATCTTTCAACGAAGGTAAAAACGCTACTTTATTACCATCATTCCACTCTACATAGAACTCTATTACCACCGTTCCTTTAGCTGTCTTAGAATCAAATGAGTTAGAAGTAACAAATTCTTGAGCTACAACATTTGTAGTGAATAACAGTAATAAAAGTAGAAACTTACTCATAAAGCTTTTGTTTAATTAACTTCATGTCTTCTTTTATTTCAGAGACATCATCTTGAGTATTCATTATAGTCTGTCGAATTAACTTATCCTTCATGTCAAATTCCATTCTTGTTATAACAGGGTCTGGTGCTTTAGGTAACTCTCTAGCCTCTGCTATATCATTCTGCAGTGTAAACCACATCCCTACTAGTGTTGCTATTAAAAATGCTATACCGCCCAAAGTCTTTAAACTTATCTGCACTGCACTGTCTTCGCTTAACTCTTTAGCCATTATATTAGAATATTAAATAGTTTATTCCTGTTTGCATATTGTAAGACCTTACGTCCCAATACTTGAGATGTCTTCCCTCTACGAAGATACTAAAATGTTTATTAAATTTAACGCCAAACACAACACCAATATCCCATTCCGTCTCTACCCCAGGGTACGAGTAGGAATACTCACTTAATCCTTTGTGAATTGGGTACACAGAACCCCATGCGTGGACCCAAGCTTGAGCCGAATAGAGGTAGTAATCGGCTCCTATAACTCCTGAAACTTCTTGTTGAAGCCCTAAATCTTTAAGTTGTTGTGTGTTGTATTCGTTTACAGCATCAGTAAAATGATACGTATAAAACTCTACATCCGATACAGAAACGCACTCTCCATCTCTAGTCCAGCATTCATTGTTATCACTATAGAATCCGAAATCATTAGCTAATTGCCACCAATGTTTATTTTCAGGTTTAGAGAACCATTCCTCTACAGGAGAGAAACCATACACAGGATGAGAACGATGAGCTACACCTACCGTAAGGTCTAGGTTACCAAAATTTTTACGAAGTCTAAACTCTCCTAATGTGTAATTAAGATTTATTAACCCGTCATTTACATAAGAAGCTTTTGCTGTGTAACGATCTGATATGTACCTAACCTTATACTCTTGTTGTTTAAACTTCATCCCTCTATTACGGATTGACGAGTACTTAAATAGGTACTCTAACCCAGGAGCGTTAGATACAGTGGCGTAATCGCTTATAGCATTCTCTGCCCCTGTGTAAAACATACCTTGCTTAACTTGATAGTCAAACCTAGCTATTTTTCTAAGTCCTATAGTTAAGTTAAAGTTTGGCTCACTAACTTGTGTAACCTCTACAAGTTGTCCTGAACCTGCTATACCATCAACAATAAAAGATTGGTTTTCTGCGAAGGGAGCCCCAGTAGAGAGGCTTGCATAAAAGGTAGAAAAACGAAACACCTGAGCAGCAGATGTTAATGAAGATAGAAAAAATAATAAGGTTAATAGTTTCTTTAGCACTTCCATCGTCTTCTAGATTGTCTAATTCTTGAGTTGGGATCGTTTTGAGTCTTTTGACTACTTCTCTTTAGTTGACCAAGAGATCGAGCACAGTATGATTTTCTTCTTTTAGCAGACTTACTACCAGGCTTTACATCTCCTGTAACAGCAGTTTTAAGTTTACTACCAGGGTTAGCACGTCTATAAGCCTTAACACCTTTTGATGTCATACCAGCTCCAGATTTAGTAGGTCTAAAATTACCAGACTTAATGCTAGTCTTTATTCCCATACCTTTTTTTGCCTTCTTTACTGCTTTCACTTTTTTATATCTAGATACCCTTCCTTTTTCGTTCTTTTCTTTTTGTGCTCTAGCTTTCTCTGATGGTGTTACCTCACTCCACGTAGAGGGAGTGTCTTTGCTAATCTTCTTAGTAGGGCGAAAAGTGTTCTCCCCTCCAGAGTAATCTTTTTTTCCTGAGGGTGTCTTCCAGTTTTCTTTAAACCACCTCTTAAGGTTTAACCCTGCTTTTGTTTTCCTTACAGCCATAGGTTATCCTCTTTTTTTTCTGCACTTAGCTATAGCTCCAGATGCGTAAGCACTAGGGAATACCTTGTAGCTAGCCTTTACTTTATGATAACACGCATCCTTTACAGATCCACCCTTCTTCATAGTCTTGACCTTCTTACTTTTATTCTTTCGCTTTACAGCTTTACAAGTACAACCTTTATGCATTATTTTCCAACTTGTTTTTGAGCTATAGTATGTGCTTGCTCAAATGTTTTACCAGATAGCATAAGCTTCTTCATAAGATCCATATGTTTAGCACTGTGGTGAACTGAGTGCTTCTTCATAGTTGCCTTTTGTCTATCTGTTAAAGCTTTTGATTTTTTAATTGCTTTCGCCATAGCTTATTTCTTTGCGAATTTTTCTACCCCAGATATACCAAACGAGCCTAACACAACCCACACAAATGAATCGTATACAAACTCGTTTATAACTAGGTCTGTTCCAACCCAACCTGTAACAAGGTCAGCTACCATTATAAGGCACATTATTGCAAAAGCAATAAACCCTACGATAGCTTTCTCATTCCAGTTGTTATCGTTCTTGAATATCTCCATTATTCTAAATCAGGTGTGTTATCAATAATAAATTTACGAGCCTCTGATTGTGTCATTAAAGTATTCTTAGGGTAGGCTAAATCTTTTCCTAAATCTAATAATGCACTTACCTCACCTTCTTTCCAACTTACTTCTAACTCTACAATATAATAGTTAGCATTTCCAACTTTAAGTTTAGGTACTGCACCGAACTTTCTTAAGTTATACTCTCCTAACTCTTTAAAAGTTGGGTGTAAAACTTCTTTTAAACTACCATCTTCATTGTAAGAAGGTATACCATAAGTAGAAACTAATTCCGTTGGTATCTTACTTTCGTAAGTTGTTGTGTTAAGACACATGTATACGTTACCTCTCATAGCATTAAGATATTTTAACTGTCCCTCTGTCGTTCCATAATCTACCTGTTGACCTTGGGTCGGAAGTTGGTAAGCTATTCCCCATAGAAGATGAAGATAAACTATCTGCTTCTACCGAATCGTCAGAGCTGTTTTGTACAGACTTCACTAATATGTGACAGAAAGCTCTAAGCTTCTCTGCTGTAATACCTCCTGCTCCTGTACTCTCAAATAACTCTTCAATCATATCAAGAAGTTCAGCTCTATCTCTTTTTTCGTCAGATGCTACTGTAACTTTAGTAAGGGTTTGACTCCTTACTTTTGATTTGTATGAGGTTTTTACAGTTGAGTCTTTGTAATCTCGTTTTGCCATTTCTATTTATTTATTTATTTTATAATCCGTAATCTGATGAGAAGTCATTACTAAATGCTGAACCTGGTTTATGTTGACTTAATCCTGCGTTATAGTTTTGTAATAACTCATCTGCTGATAATGCTCTTTCGTATATTTTAACCTCATCTATTCTTTCAGGGTAGCTACGGTCTACTGTTTCTCTATACCTACCTATCTCTAAAACTTGAGCAGTGTTAGGTATGGATCGACTTACAGAAGTACCACTAGAATTTGAAACACCATTTTTATATGTTTTTATAGTGCTACCATCGTAAGTACCAGCTATATAAACCCATCCTGGAGTATCCATTTCAAGGTCATTACTTCTCTCAAAATCAGTACCAATATAAAAATCAAATGTTGTATCCGTACCTTTAATAAGCATATAATCCTCTGTACTAGATTTCCATTTAGATACAATACCAATATCATTAGTACGAGTCCCATTAGAAAGAGTTTCATTCCAGTAAACCCAACAAGCTACAGTTATAGTGTTACTTGTAGGATTAATAGAATCATCATCAGCCACCTCTGCATACCCACTTCCATCTAAATTTAAACTATGCTCTCTAAGTCGAACAGTATTATCTAAGATGTCTTTAGAAGGGTCGTTAGGGTCTGATATTAGAGTAATCTCATCAGCTACTGGTGTAATCTTCGCCCAATCCATCAAACCAAGTTGTGGTATTGTAGCTTGTTGGTTAACCCAAGTCGCACCATTTATAGTACCATTATTGCCCTCTCCCGAACTATCGTAGTTAATCGCACCATCACCCTCGCTCAAGTGCCAATAGCCTTTTAAATTAGATAAGGCGATACTCGAAGCAGCTCTATCTGTTACAAGGTGCTGAGGATTGTTGTAGTCAAAGGTTACATCGGCTTGAGTCCAAGCTACATCGTAGACTTGAACATCTGATAGTTTACCCTCGAAAAATCTAGTTGTTCCATCTCTACCAATATTAGATGTTGCAGCACTACCTGATAATGCAGTTGTTGTTTTAGCAGATATAAGAGTACCATCAATATATACTGATGTTGTTGTTCCACTTACTGATACTACAAGCCTAGACCATTTATTGTTTAAATCTGATATTGTGTAATTAACTGCTGCTCCACTTGTATTTGTATAAATAACTAGAGTATCATTATCCTCAAGCCAAGCATTAAATCTACCATAATCTATTATAGTTTGGTACGATGTACTAGCTGATACAACTGGGTTTAACCAACAAGCAAAGGTCATATTTGTTGCAGGGTTTGATTGTACACCTAAATCAACATAATCATTAGCCCCATCAAAGCTAAGTGCCTTTCCTGTGTATAAGGTAGCATTATTTGAGTTACCCGATGAATCGCTACCACTTTTCTCGAAAGGTAGCCACATCTTTAGCCCAGACCTCACAAAATCTAGCAAGGCTGCAGTTATGGATGTTAAATTTAATCCTAAACCTAACATATAATTAGTGTTTAGGTGCTATGTAAGCTATTATTTTTCCTGAGTCTAAATCAATTTCTGTCCATCTTCCAAATATAGTAATACCTTTAGGAAATGTTACAGAGTCCACAACAATACCACCAGTACCCTGAACCTCAGTTTCTGCACCAGCAGCTAAATCATGAGCAGCAGTATCTGTATTAATAAACTTAGTTGCTGTTTCTGCAATTAAACCACCTGTAGCATCAAAAGCTGTATCTTCTAAAAAAGTAATAGCAGCAAAAATGTGATTTGTTGGTGGGTTAATCTCCTCACTAGAAGATGTAGTATATACAGATCCGTACTGACCTAAAGAGAGTTCGTTAAACTTTGTACCTGTTAAAGCCATAATATTTTATTTTAAAGTTTTTATTTATACGCAAATGTAGTGATATTTTTTTTAATATAATAAATTTATTATATTTGTCCTAATTTAATTTAATTCAATGAGGAATTACCTGAAGTATCTAAACGATACCATGTACCTCTTTCAGCGTAAGTACAAGCTTACAGACAATCAACTAAAATTTCTCCTCTTTATTTGTGATGAGAGGGGGTCGTTTACTAAGAGGTCTATAAGGGAAGGTATGTACGCTAGTAAGAACTTTCACGAGGTGAAGTTTCCTGCTTTAGTAAAGGAGGATTATATATTTGTCTTTGAAAGAAGGCTGTGGAACTCTAATCAGCCAAATAAATATCGTGTAACAAACAAGACCATTAGGTTGGTTAATAAATTTTATAACGTCCTTGAAGGGGCAGAAACAATATAAATAATAGTCATGGGAGTATTAAGAAGGTTTAGGGGCAATAAACAATTAAAAAAGAAAGTAGAAAGAGAATATAAAGCTCTTAAAAAAAGTGGTGACGTAAAAACTGCTAAAGAGCTTGGTCTTTCTAAAAAAGAAATGAAAAAAGCTATTCGTAAAGGTATAGCAGAGAAAGCCGTTATTAGAAAAAGAAATGTAACAGCTAAGAAGGCTTCAGATAACATAGCAAAAAAAGAAAGTTTGGTAGCAACATCAAAAGACATGGCTACAGAAAGATCTAACAGATTAGCAGAAAGACAAGCTTTTATGCAGTCAAAAGCTGACGTAGTAAATAAAGGCATTAAGTCTAGAAAAGCTCAAGATGCTAATAACAAAAGAGTTAGCTCTAACATTAAGTCTGAAGCTACTGCAAAACCAGGTGAAGAATACGATATAATTACTCGTAGTGGAGCCAAAAAAAGAGTCCGAAAACCTGAAGCTATGTACGGTGCTAAGGTGAAAGCTGTTAAGAAAGCTCAAGAAGGTGGTAAAGTGAAATCTAAATCATTAGGAGTTCTTAAGTCTGATACTAACAAGGCTGGTCCTAAAATGGAAGAGGGTAAAGAACCTTATACTAAGAACGGTATTACATATACTTGGGACAGAAAGAACTCAGTATGGAGAGGTGATGCAGATAAAGGATTAAACAATAAATCTAGAGCTGTTAAGAAAAAATAAACATGAAGTCACCAAAAATTAAAGGTATAGGTGAAGTAGTCACCGAATATGGTGCTAAAGTGATGAAGGTTATAAAGAAGGGGCTACTACAACGTAGCCTTTTCGATTTTTATGGGGATGTTAAAGCTAATGCCCTCAGAGTAAAAGAATCTTCTAGCGTACCTCTAACTCCCAACGATAAAGATGGGTGTGTCGTTTACGTTAAAAATACTGATGGTAAACTCTACTATAAGAGTAACGAGGTCTCTGAGGTAGAGATTAGTGCTCCTGACACCAACACTACATACTCTGAGGCTACAAGCTCTGCTGAAGGTCTTATGTCTACAGCACATCACGATAAACTTGATGGGATAGAGACAGGGGCTACTGCTGACCAAACTCAAGCCGATATTAATGGGCTTGCTATAACTACGGTTGGTACAATAAGCTCTGGTACTTGGCAGGGTACTGCTATCGCTAGTGCTTACTTAGATTCTGATACAGCACATTTGAGTAGTACTCAATCTTTCACTGGAGCTAAAACTTTTAGAGCTGGTATAATATATGATGGAGACCGTAGTACAACACCTGGAGATGGTGCAGCAATACATGTTGACGCATCTGATATAACAGACAACAATACCTCTGCTTCTGGAACAGCAACTGCGTTTAATCACGTAAATATTGAAAACCCTAGAATACTAGCCAGTAATGCTTCAGTTACAACTACTAATGCCTCTACTGTGTATATAAAAGGTGCTCCAGTAGCTTCTACAAATCAAACTATTACTAATGCTTATGCTCTTAATGTTGCTGGTGGAAATTCTAACTTTGGAGGTAATATCTCATCTACAGGAATAATTACAGGTAAGATGAAGCAAATGTTTCATTTATCCTTCCACGATGATTTAGGTACAACTAAACACTGGATGCCTTGGGGAGGAACATTAGAACAGAGTGGAAACGCTTATCAAGAAGAGGTAGCTATGTCTATGCCTTATGGAGGTAGAATAGTATCTTGCCTTGTTCGTGCCCAGGCAATTAATAGCTCTGGAACTTTAACTATAGGTATAGAAACTAAAGAACCTGGTGCTTTGGTTGGATCTTCCTGGACTTCAGAAGAAACAGAAAGTTTATCTGTTGAGTCCACAGATGCTAATCACGCCTTTCACTTTGTTTTCGATAACGCATCTCACTTTGAGCCAGGAGACTTAGTAGCAATGTCTATCCAATCAAATTCAGATTTATCTAACGCTACATATTGGTACGTTACCACAGTTGTAGAATTTGACTTAAATAACCCACTTGGAACAACAAGTGCTGAATATGATTCTAATCCTTAATGAGGAACAATAAAAATAAATTCATATATTTGCAAACACAATCTTAATATAAAACAAAATGGCAACAGTAACAACAAAATTAACAGTGTCTAGCTCAGACCTAACGTCTCAGATCTTAAGCTTATCCCTTAGTAAAGCTATTACAGCTTCGCACACAACAGGTTTAGCTAGGACAAAGGTAGGTCAAACAGCAGTACACGCTAGTGCAGCTCTTCTATATACCGCAGATGATTACGCAGCTACCGCTTACGTCTATATAAAGAATATAGATACAACAGCTACGAACTACGTGTACGTATACGATGATACTACATCTGGAGATCCTGTTATATTAAAGTTAGCTGGTGGGGAGTTTGCATTCATGCCAACTAACGCTGACAAAACCTTAAAAGCTTACGGTACTAACGCAACTAGTGTTGTAGAATGGATGGTATTCGGTGTTGATCAATAGGATCTAGATCGTAACCCTTTCTTGTAATCACTACTAGCTTTTTTGCAACCCTCACATCGGCATCCTCTTCTGTAGGATGCTGCTGAGGGGCAAGGAACCTTTGGAGAGTTACCCCTAGACGCTTTATAATTACAACTTTTGTGAGAGAATGCTATATTCTCAATATCAAAAAATAACCCCTTAGGATCTTCTGAATGAAGCCAAGGGGTTTTATGTTCTACACTCATATCATCTGAGTGCTCTATCTCTGCTGCACACTGAAAACACCAGTGCATATCTAACTTCTTCGCAAGCTCAAACATTAAAGTCTTCTTGAGCCTGTTCGCAGCAGTACCAGGATCCATACCCAACTGCTCCTTCTTTACATTCTTACTGTTATCCAAAACTAAAAGATCTCCTCGTCTAAGGTTGTAACGTCTATATCTATAACGTTACCCTTCATGTCCTGTATTACAGCCACGTAATGAGAGTCTCCTACAAAGTGACCTGAAGCTACTATGTTTAACTCTGAATCTTTTGGGGATATACCACCGTAAACGTTATCGAACATATATCTTTAATTTTTTTGCAATTTATAAATTTTTTTTGAGATGTGAAAAGGGTGGGGGTTATATATATAATCTGCGTGCGTGTTTCCATTCCCGAAACCGAAATCTCCGAAGGGGGTACCCGAATCCAAAACCAATGCGTGCATTTCAAATGTCGATTATCTATTTTCAATGCGTGCATTCTATCTACTATCTGTCTACTGCACAAAATTACGAGGGGATACCTAACATCATATACACGTACTGCAGTACTATATAAGAATACCTATTCACTATAGTATACTAAGGCATCAATTGATTGAGATAATCCATTAAACGGGCTGTAACGCAGTGAGAGAGAGGGTTAGAGGTGGAGTAATCCCCCAATCCTCTTAACTATCCCTACCCCCAAAGAATATACACTACTAAATTACCCCTCTTGAATCCCTTGGTATCAGTACATTCCTTAAATTAATGTAAAAATACTTTACACTTTATTTGTGAGTGTAAAAACTATTTACAATATTTGCAGAGCAGTTAGGGAATTATCTACTGCTCGTTCTTTCACATACTGATTCAGATATAGCGTACAGCATTGTCGTTGGCTCTCCTTAGGGATTGCGTAAGACCAACATTAAGACATAGTATAGCATCTGAGTACTGAAAGCATCTCTTTAGTTTGCGAGTAGGTATAGAAGTACAGAGTATTCCTTTTATCTTGATTATGGGAAGTCAGTCTTAGTAACGATATATGAACGTAGCATTGCCTACCGAAGTATATTAGAGCAATAATTTAATCAGCGTTTGCAAGTATCGAATCAACTTGACGGAAACCACTGCCGACAACCAAGTGGGCTTGGATAGACCAATAGGCTATCATCAAGTTAGGTAAAACACCATAGAGCAATCCAATAAGATTGCGTACCGATTAATATGGGAAGTCTATCTGAGGATATGTTTAGATAGGTAGTAAGCAATTGAAGTACTACCTTAATGAACTAAGACAAGATAGACAACACGCATTTGTATGAATGTTGCGTGTTTGAATGACAACATACAATTTTTGATTCGATGGGATGGAATGCAGTCTATGTGCTAACATAGGTAAAGTACAATGGTAGGTACTACTGCATCTCCCCTTTAAAGCTACCTAAGGCAGTTACAAGTCTGCATAAAAGCTGAGTAGAGGAAACATTAATCAATAACCTAAACAATTAGAAACTATGGAAAACACTAAAGACACTTACAACTATTACACAGGCTCGAATGTAATAAATGGACTTAAAGAATGTATCTACTACATCAACGAAGTAACACCAGAAGATGAGCAAGGTAAGTACCATAAAGAGTTATTAAATAGCTTAGAAGATGCTATAAAACAATTAGAACCAAACATAAAATACTAACACTATGGGACAACACATTACAATAGGCTACCTACAATCTAAGATGATTCGTATGCCTTTAAACCTAAACACTAATTGGAACGAGGATATTAATTCACTATCCTCAATCC